>Ga0268299_1002150_pt1 | contig 25828 bp, 24 predicted proteins | sample NOBtaG_FD_193484 | JGI IMG/M metagenome (GOLD analysis project Ga0268299, IMG submission 193484) | Activated sludge microbial communities from bioreactor in Nijmegen, Gelderland, Netherland - NOB reactor | ecosystem: Engineered > Bioreactor > Aerobic > Activated sludge | place: Netherlands...
ACGTGGGCTTGCTATCCGGCGATGCGCTGCTGGATCGCAGCCGCATTTTTCGGGGTGATCTGGCGGCATTGGAACGCTGTGACGGCTGTGTTGCCCTGCTGACCGGGGCTGACCACGACTCCGGCACGTGCGGCGAACTGGGCTACATGTACGCTAAAAATAAGCCATGCTTCGGCATCAGCGATGATGTGCGGCGTATGAATAATTTGGTCTGGGGCTTGTGCGGTGAGGGCAAACAGATTGCCACAAATATTGACGACCTGCTGTCACTGATCGCACGGGTTTGGGGCGATTAATCGCTCAACGAGAGCGGATTAAACGAGATTCCCTGGTCGTACACGTCGAGATTTTCTTTGCGCTTGATGAAATTGACGACGATATAAGTCAGCGGTGTTGCCAGCGCTTCATAGGCCACTTTGAATAACCACTGAGTCAGCATCGACGAAAGCAGCGCGTCGCTGGGCGATGTCCCCCAGAAGGCGATGAAAATAAAAATCACCGAATCAAAAGCCTGACCGACGATGGTCGAGGTGATCGTGCGCGACCACAGCCATCGGCCTTTTGTCGCCACTTTCATGCGCGCCAGCACGTAGGAGTTGGCAAATTCGCCGACCAGAAACGCGATAAATGACGCGATCAACAGGCGCGGCGTATAGCCCAGAATGCGATCATAAGCCGCCTGCGCATCCCAGAAGCCTGCTGCGGGTAAACCTTGCCCGATGACAATGCCGATGACCGCCAACAAATTGCAGAAAAAGCCCAACCAAATCACGCGCCGCGCTTGTTTAAAGCCATAAACCTCGGTTAGCACGTCGCCGACGATATAGCTGACTGGGAAAATAACGATCCCGGCATCAACGATCAGGCCACCCAGATCAACCAGCTTCACGGCAATAATATTGGCGGTAATCAGGCAGGTGATGAAGGTCGCGACGACCAGCAAAAACCAGATCGAGTACCCACTTGACGGGGCAGCTTCAGATTTCATGGTGAATCCTGTAGCAAATTTTTACGATTGGTAAGGGCGTTCTCCGCCCTGATAACACGACCAGATTTTACTATAGTCCACACTCAGGTCTAAGCCAATCCTCAAAATTTCAGCTTTCCAGCAGATAGCGCGCCAGCAGGTGCGTCGTGTGGAGAACGCTGTCCTGGTGGGTGCGCTCGTAGGAATGCGAGGCATCGACTCCCGGCCCGATCAAACCGACTTTGGCATCGCCGCCCGCGCGCCAATAGGCCGTGCCGTCTGAGGCGTAAAAAATATAAATGTCGGTCTTGTAGGGGATGCCGTGCGCCTGGGACAGCCGCCGCAGCTTATTGGTCATGTCGAAATGATATGGCCCACCGCCATCCTTGACGCAAATGCTGACCGAAAATTCGTCGGAATTCTGGCTTTCGCCAATGGCACCCATATCAATCGCCAGCAGTTCCGCCAGTTCAAACGGCCAGCCGGACGAACCGCCATGCCCGACTTCTTCGTAATTAGCGATGAGAAAGGCCGTATCCTGTGCGGGCTGCAATCCGGCATCCTTCAACGCCAGCAGCGCGCCATAAATCGCGGCGACGGCGGCTTTATCGTCCAAGAATCGACTCCGAATGAAGCCTGTATCACTCACTTCCACACGCGGATCGACAAAAATAAAATCGCCGACTTCGATACCCAGGGCGCGGGTTTCGTCGGCATCTTTCGTTTTCGCGTCCAGCCGGATTTCCATGTTATCGGCAGTGCGCTCAGCGGTAAAAATATTGCGATTGACGTGCGAACTCGGATTTCCAGTGAGTATCGTGCCGCGAATACGTTTATTGTCAGCAGTGCGAACGGTGACGCCTTCCATCTCGACAGTAGGCCAGACGATACCGCCTAAAGGATTCGTTTTTAGCCGTCCATTACTCTTGACCTCGCGCACCATCAACCCCAGCGTATCGACGTGCGCGGTAACACCCCGGCGCGCATCGTTGGCCTGACCTTTTAAAGTAGCTAAAAGTGCGCCTTTGGTGGTGATCTTCAGATCGAGGCCGGGAATGGCGAGCGCTTCAAAGGCTTTGCGAACGTACTCAATCGCTTCGATGTGATAGCCGGTTGGGCTGGGGATTTTAAGCAATTCCACCAGAAAATCGACGGTGGCCTGAAGATTGATATTCAGCTCGGTCAAGGTGCATGATCCCTTCTGAAAATTAAAGATTTGAACATTGTAAACTATTTTAACGAATAGGACTGCAATCCTGTAGACAAAAGCAGTCCAAGTCCTGTACCGTAACACGCATCGATTTTGAGCGAAACGGAAATCCTTTCCAGATCGTATAGGCATTAAATTTCAAAATTACTTCGTGGCTAAGGATAGAAAATTGATGAAGCGACGTGATTTTTTGAGCATCAGTGGTGCAGCTATGACCGCCGGGGTCGCCCATTCGCTGCCTAGTTGGGCAATGCCGCCGGAGCAAGCGATTCCCGCTGCTGATAATCCTTCGCTGCATCTTCTAAATCGCCTCTCCTGGGGAGTCCGCCCGGAAGAAATCACCAGAGCGCAGGCTATCGGCTACGAAGCGTATCTGGATGAACAGCTTAACGCCGAAAATATTGACGATTCCGATATGAATGAGCGGCTAAAAAATTTGCCTATTTTAGCGATGGATCGGGAAAGCGTTTCGCTGCTGGCGGAACCGGAATATCGCACGTATCTGGCGCTGATCGAGGGGATGGTGCTGCGCGCCGTCCACAGCAAACGCCAGCTTGAGGAGCGCATGGCCGAATTCTGGCTCGACCTTTTCAATATCGCCAGCGACGACCTGAGTATGGATTTAATCGCGCTCCATCGCGACGTGATCCGCCCCAACGCGCTCGGTAATTTCCGCGATATGCTGTTTGGGACAGCGCGCAGCCCAGCTATGCTCTACTACCTGGATAATTATCTCAACGAAGCCGAGCATCCCAACGAAAATTACGCCCGCGAACTGATGGAACTGCATACGCTCGGCGTGGACGGCGGCTACAGCGAAACGGACGTAAAAGAGGTTGCGCGTGCCTTCACAGGCTGGACGATCCGCGACGCGACGGAAACCGGATTTTTCTTCGACCCCAACATGCACGACACAGGCGAAAAATTCATCCTCGGACACACACTCCCGGCGGAACGCGGCATCGAAGACGGTCTCCACGTCCTGACGATTCTGAATAATCATCCGTCAACGGCGCGCTTCATCTGCGGCAAGCTGTGCGTTCGGTTCGTCAGCGACAGTCCACCGCAAAGTCTGATCGACAGCGCCGCGCAGGTGTGGATCGAAAATCCTGGCGAGATCAAGCCCGTTCTTCGCCATATTTTCCTGTCTGAAGAATTTCGTCAATCTACGGGACAAAAATTGCGCCGTCCGCTTGATTTTTTCATTGGTGCGCTGCGGGCCAGCGGAACAGAAATTCGCGAAATCTATGTCCTGATCGAGATGCTGCAAGAACTGGCGCAAGTGCCGTATGGCTGGCAGCCGCCGAATGGCTACCCTGATGCAGCCGGAGCATGGGCGAACAGCACCGGATTATTAGCGCGCTGGAATGTGGCGATGCGGCTGACGCACGGCGCATGGAGTGACCCGGAAACGCAAAATGTGATGACCAATCACCTGATTGAGCGCATCGGACAGCCCACAACCGCCGGAGAACTGGTGGATCAAGTCGCGCAGCAGGTTTTTGGCGTCGCCTTGCCCGAATCGCAGCGCGCACCATTTGTCGCCTACGTGACAGACAACGGCAGCGCGGATATACCTGTAACGCCAGAATTGTTGGCGCGCAAACTCGGCTCACTGTTCGGCCTGATGCTGGCATCGCCGATCTATCAGTGGCGGTAGGCCATCAGCCGTCAGCAACCAGCCGTCAGCCTTGTAGGGGTTTAGCGACAAAATTTTTCTGGCGGTCAATCACGTAGGGGCGCAAGGCGTTGCGCCCAGCAGTTGTAGGGGTTAACCCAGAGAAATCAATCGGGAGCAAACATGCAAACACGACGCGACTTTCTCAAAAATTTCGGCGCAATCGGCGTCAGCAGTACGCTATTTCCGGCCTGGATGCCGCGCATGGCGTTTCGCCCGCCGAATCAAGGCGCTCCTGGGGATGTGCTGGTCTGCATTTTTTTACGCGGCGGGATTGATGGCCTGAGTGCAGTCGTGCCGTTTGGCGACGGCGCAAATTATTATGACATTCGCCCGACCATTGCCGTGCCTGAACCGGGGTCAGCCGACAACGCCGCGATTGATCTCGACGGCTATTTCAGCCTGAATCCGGCACTTGCACCGATGTATGACATTTATAGCGCGGGAAAATTGGCGGTTGTTCACGCCGCTGGCTCAATCGACCCCAGCCGTTCGCATTTCGACGCGATGCAGTTTATGGAATATGGGACACCGGGCAACAAAACCACTGGCACAGGCTGGATTGGACGCCACTTGCAAACCGCCGCATGGCAAAATGACTCACCATTTCGCGCGGTGGGCATGGGCGCGATGCTGCCCAATTCGCTGCGCGGCGCGACACCACCCCTGGCGCTGCGCTCGATTGCCGATTTCCATCTGAAAGGCCGCGACGGTGAACTGAAGCGTATTGAGCAGACCCTTTCACAGCTTTATGCGATCAACGCGCCCGCCAACACCCTTGAAACGCAGGCCAAACTGGTTTTCGAGACGATTGATCTGCTTCAGGATTTGAACGCCGACAGCTACCAACCTGCTAACGGCGCAGATTATCCGGCTGATGCTGAAGGCTTCGGGCTGGGGTTAAAACAAATCGCGCAGTTGATTAAAGCTGATGTCGGGCTGGAAGTCGCCTGCATCGACCTCGGCGGCTGGGATACGCACGAGCAGCAGGGGACGCTGGAAGGCACTTTTTACGATTTGCTCGGCACGTTGGGGCGCGGATTAGGCGCTTTTTACGCTGACCTGGGAGATCGTATGGACGGCGTTTCACTGGTAACGATGAGCGAATTTGGGCGGCGCGTCGAAGAAAACGCCAGCCAGGGTACCGATCATGGGCACGGAAATTTCATGTTTTTGATGGGCGGGGGCGTGGTCGGCGGGCAGGTTTTCAGCCAATGGCCGACCCTCGCGCCGGAAGCGCTGAACGATGGCGATCTGGCAATCACCACCGATTATCGTGATGTGCTGGCGGAGATCGTCAGCCAGCGGCTTTTGAATCCCGCGCTCGATCAGATTTTTCCCGGTCATACGGTCACGCCGTTGGGATTGGTCAATCCAAAATAATGCAATAAATTGAACCACTGAGACACAAAGGACACAGAGAAATTGAAATCAATATTTTTCAGAAAAAGTTGTCTCATCGCATTGTGGGCGCTTTGCCTGCTTTTGAGCATATCTGTTGTGATGAGCGCGCAGGATGAAACCGAGCAAGCGCTGATCCAGATCATCGCCGAATCGGATGAATTTGCCGATTGGCTGGCGCAGTACGAAGGCTGGAAAGGCTATGCCTACCCACCCGAAGATGGCACAGTCTGGTATGTCGAGTTCTACACCGCCGAAGAAGATGATTGGCTCGGCTATGCCAATATTGATGCCACAACAGGCGAAATTCAGGATTCGCTTGTGCCAACCCCTCTGCCGCCCGATGAATTTGCCGCCGGACAGGAGCGTGTCAGCAAACTGGTGCTGGCAGACCCGGAGGTGATTGCGTGGTTGGTAGACCCGATCCTCTGGTATCCCTACGTCGATTTCAACCGCTATGATCGCGTGTGGCAAATGCACTTCTATCGGGGCAAAGAGGCTGTTATGGTGACGGTTTCGATGGACGAATTTTCGTTCTCGATTCAGGACATCGTGGACGAAAATGTCCTGTCCGAAGAAGAAGCGCTCCAAAATGCCCGTGATGAAGCGATCAATTTGGCCTATGGCGCGGAGGGACTGGACGAAGCCCTGGAAAGCATTGATAACTGGCGCACCTATGTCGAAAATCAGGGTGGGCCGCGCTGGAGCGTGACGTTTACCGCCGATGATCGCGAACTTTTTTACGCACTGGTAGACGTTACCGCCGATAAGATTATCGAATCCCAGGTGATCGAAGCGGAGTAGATGTAACCTATAAACAGAAACTTCAAAAAAAACAGACGACTCATGAGTCATTCCTACAACATGCTCTCGTAGGGGCGAGGCGACCAGCGGAAGTCTCTGTGGGATGCTGCCTCGCCCACATTTTGTCTCAGGAATAACTGCTAATATTTTAAAATCACGTCATCACGGCGTGAATGTCCGGTAATATTCTGCGACGCCAAACTTTGCGCGCAGCGCTTTGCCATTGACGACGGTATCAAAACGCAGCCGCTCCGCTGAACGCACATCGTCGCCCGCGCGGAAAGCGCCATTTTCCAGCAAAATCAGTGGCTGCGACAAACCGTAAGCTGGAAAGGTTGCGACCAATGCCCCTTTACGCAGCACAATCCTGAAATTAGAAATCCAGGGGTTATAGGAGCGGTAATGCCCAACATAAGCATTCCACTCCGCTGGGTAATCAAAATTTTTCGCGCCTGTGTAGCGTTCGTGCGTGTACCAATCGCCACCATAAAACACTTCGACAACTTGCTCACCCTCTCGCCCAAATTTCAGCAAATTGCGATCAAAATCAGGGTGATCGGCGTAAAAAGCATCCTCTCCGCGTCCATAGAGCGCGAGATTTTGCCCATTGTGTTTCAGGATAAGCTGCCCATTTTCAGCCGTGAACATGAGCGTTTGGTCGCCAGACATGTAAACTCCGGCGTAATCGGCAGCATTCACGATTTGCTGGGGGTCAGGTTGCGGCGGCAGGGGCGGCAGTTCTTGTGATTCAGCGACAGCCCGTAGGAGCTTGAGCGCGTAAACGGCAATCTCGTGCTGATCGATGTATGAGCCATTTGCCATCACCATCGCCCCAAAGCCGCTGTCCATATCTGCGGTCATCTGCGCCCAATAGCCAACCATGCCCCCGCTGTGTCCGAGGAAGGTATGATCGTCAACTGTACTCGTCATCAGGCCATATCCATAAAAATTATCTTCCGTCCATGAGGTCGTCGATTTTTGACTCATGAGATCGAAATTGGATTTTGACAAAACCCCTTCATGGCCTCGATTCAGCAACATACGCAGGTAAATCGCCATGTCGCCAGGGGTGGAGGAAATGCAGCCATCACCCGTGTTGCTTTCAAACCAGGTTGCCGGGGCGACAGGGAAATTCAGCGGCGCGGGGCGATCATCAAAATAGCCGACATAGCCCACCGCCAGCCGTTCGCGCATCGCGTTATGAATCGTCGATTCTGAAGCGTTCATACCCAGCGGCGTCAAAACGCGCTCACGGATAATGTCCGCGTAATTCTGTCCAACCACCTCTTCGAGCAGAACGCCGAGCGTTTTGTAGCCGACATTCGAATAATGAAAATATTCCCCCGGCGCAGAACCCGTTTCGGTTTCGCGCAGAGCATAGGCTTCGTAGCGCGGCTCCCCTGTGAAATCGCTGCCGTTGATGATGCCGGAGGTGTGAGTCATCAAATCATGAATCGTAATCGGCGCATATTTCGACTGCACCTCGAACCAGGGCAGATATTGCGAAACGGGCGCGCGTAAATCGATGCGGCCTGCCTCGTAAAGCTGCAAGAGGGCGATATTGGTGAAGGATTTGCCAATCGAGCCGATTTCAAATAATGTCTCTGGTGTGACAGGCCGACCAGCGTCTACATTTGCGTCGCCGTAACAGGCGATGTGGAGCGTTATTTCGCGATCCGTGAGCGAAAGCGATAGACCGGGGGTATTGGTCGCGGCCATTTTTTGCTTGATAAATTCGTCCAGTCGGGCGAAGGCGGCTTCAAGTTGCGTCAAAATTTTCTCTCCTGCTTGCTCAAATGGTACAATCAAAAAATATAAGCAGGAGTATAGCGTGGTATGGCAGATATTCACGTTCGGCAGGCCAGGTTGGATGATACGCAGGCGATCAGCGCTTTATATCGATCCCGCATCAGCGCGTGGCAGCGCCTCGATGAACGCGGGCAGGTACAGGATGTGTCATATGAGTCACTGACGATTTACGAGCGCTGGCTGCACGGCGGCCCCTGGATGAGCATCGAAACGGGCGCGATTCAACTCAGCCATCTGCTGCGCGGCGCGGGACTGCCAGTGGTGGCTGAAATTGACGGCTACGTCGTGGCCTATACCGAAGCCTATCAAGGCACAGAGCCAGCCCCATTCGGCGTTCATTTGAATATGATGCACCCGGTTGTCCATCCACATTACCCCAACGCCGGATTGGAAGATCACCTTATCCAATATCTGCTTGAGCAGGCCAAACTACTCAAATGCAAGCAGTTTCTCATCAGTTTTGCCTTGCCGGATTTCCGCACCGTTTATCAAAAGAATGGATTGAGGCCGCTGGCAACTGTCCGGCGTTTTAGCCTTTCCGCCAAAACCGGACAGGGCTTTTACCGCACAACCGAACACCCAAATCCTGATGCAGCACAAATTAACGGCTGGCATATGCCGGTTGGACGCCTGGGCAGCGCCCGCCAGCAGTGGGAAATGCTCTGGCCCCGCACCTGGGACTCGCTGCCAGAGATTCGTCAGCGGCGGACTCACCGTTTGCTTTTTAATGCCGCTGGACAGGAAGCACTCGTCTACTGCCAGCAGCAGCTTTATGCGCCGCGCAGCGCCGATATTTCATGCTGGTCGCCGAAGCCGCTGACGACGCAGCTTTTAACCGCGATTCGCGATTGGGCGCACCGCGAAGGCTATCGCACGTTGGTCATGGCTGTACTGGAAGACACGATCAAAACGCTGGGCGCGGACGCCGAATCAGACGGCTATTTTCAGGAAACCTTCGGCGTCAATGTTTAATTTTGTGCGTTATAATGGCTGCAAATTTGACTTCTGTTCGGAGCTTCGTTCATGCACCAGCCGGATCACGTCGAGTACAACATCACCAACGGGCATATTCAAATCGCGATGGAAGATGGCTCGATGCTCCCTGCTTACATGGCACACCCCAACATCGCCACCAAATTTCCCGGCATCGCCTTGATTCATGACTGGTGGGGAATGACAAGCCTCGTCCGGCATATGGCGCACCTGTTCGCGCAGGCGGGGCATTACGTCATCGCGCCTGATTTATTCAACGGCAAAATCGCCACCACCCGCGAAGAAGCCTTGCAACTCATCGACATCCTCGGCAATGGGGGCTATAAACGGATTGACACAGCTTTAAGCGTTCTCGAAAATCATCACCTGTGCAATGCCAATGTCGCCGCTATCGGCCTGGGCATGGGCGGCAGCCTGGCCTATGAAGCGGCGATTGTCCGGCCTGATCTCGAAGCGGCTGTTGCTTACGCGGGCTTCCCCCAGCGCTACTTAGGCCATTTTAAGCGCGGCAAAACGCCGATTCTGGCTTTCTACGGCACGCAAGAGCCGTATATTTCGCGCGATCTGATCGAAAAACTTCGCGCCGAATTTGCCGCAGCGCCTATCCCGCGCGAAGTCGTGATTCTGGAAGGCGCAGGGCATGACATTCTCACCGACAACCTTACGCCCTATGGTTCGCTTGCCCTGCAAAAAACGCGCGATTTTCTGCTGCGCTATCTGGGCGGCCCGGCTCACCCAGCAATTCGGAAAAAATTATGATGCCACACTGTGAAGTATGGCGTTTGGGGTTAATGCCCTATCAGACCGCCTGGAATTTGCAGGATCAACGGGTGCGCGAACGGAGTCAGATTGGAACGCCGGATCGTCTGCTTCTGGTGCAGCATCCTCATGTCTACACGCTCGGCACAAGCGGTCATGACGAAAATTTATTGCTTTCCGATGAGGAACGCGAACGACTGGGCATCGATATTTTTCGCATTGATCGCGGCGGCGATGTGACCTATCACGGGCCGGGGCAGATTGTCGGCTATCCCATCATTCAACTACCGCGCGGCGAAAATTTGCGCCTCGACGTGCGCGGCTATGTTCGGAATATCGAAAACCTCATCATTCGTGTAATCGCCGATTACGACATCGTTGGCAAGCTCATCGAGAATTGCACAGGAGTCTGGGTCAATACGCCCGAAGGGGAAGCCAAAATTTGCGCGATTGGCGTGAAGATCAACGTTAAGGCCGTGACCAAACACGGCTTCGCGCTCAACGTCAACACCGATTTATCCTATTTCGAGGGCATTATCCCCTGCGGCATCACCGACAAGGGCGTGACTAGCATGGCGGCGCTGCTCGGCAGTCCGGTGGACGAAGCTGAGGTCGCGCAGCGGATCATCGCGCACTTTGGCGAAATTTTTGGATATGAGATGGTCGAGAAACCCTGAATTATTCTTCCTTTGCTTTTGTAGCGGCGTCGCCATATTCTTTTTCCTGCTGGTCGGGGCGACGTTGATACAAGCGCGTGAGATAAGCCAGCCCATCTTTTCCATGATGTTCGAACGCATCCGACGTAATGCGCCATGACCAGTTGCCCGATTCGACTCCCGGCGTATTCATCCGGCCTTCCGCGCCAACCCCAAGCACGTCCTGCATGGGCGCGACAAACGTGTGCGCCACCGACATCATCCCCAGGCGCATCAGCACCCAATTCGCATCGCGGATTTCACGATCCAGATAGGCTTGAATAAAGCGTTTCGTGCCTTCGTCAACTTCGCTGCGCCACCAGCCCACCGTCGTATTATTGTCGTGTGTGCCGCTGTAAACGACGCTATTGAGGCTGTGGTTATGCGGTAAAAATGGATTTTTCGGGTCGCTCCAGGCGAATTGCAGCACCTTCATCCCCGGCAGGCCAAAATCATCGCGCAATTTTTCGACGCCTTCGGTAATCACGCCTAAATCTTCAGCGACAATCGGCAGTTCGCCCCCTAATCCTTGCCGAACAGCGCTGAAAAAATCTTCGCCAGGGCCAGGAATCCACTCGCCGTTAATCGCGGTTTCCTCACTGGCGGGGATCTCCCAATAGGCCTCAAAGCCCCGGAAATGATCGATACGCACAAGATCAACCAGCGCCAGACTAGCGCGGACGCGGCGAACCCACCAGCGGTAGCCATCACGCTGCATCACGTCCCAGCGATACAGCGGGTTGCCCCAGCGCTGCCCGGTTGCGCTGAAATAATCCGGCGGGACTCCGGCGATCACCGTCGGATTGCCCTTTTCATCCAGGTAAAATTTATCGCGGTTCGCCCAGACATCGCTGCTGTCATGCGCCACAAAAATCGGCAAATCGCCAATCAATCGAATTTTTTTCGCGTTGGCATAATCTTTGAGTTCATGCCACTGTTGATGAAACAGCCATTGGCGAAATCGGTGCTGGTTGATACGTTCGGCGTGGGTTTCCTGGGCGGCAGTGAGCGCATCCCGCTGGCGCAGCGCCTCGCCTTCCGGCCATTCGACCCAGGGACGCCCGTTATGATGATCTTTGAGTGCGACAAACAAAGCAAAATCATCCAACCAATGGGAATTCTGAACGCACCAGCTTTCAAAATTTTTGCGTTCTTCCGCACTGGCATTGGCGGCAAAATGCTTATAAGCCAGGTCGAGCATTTGATTGTGGTAGGGAATCACCGCGCCATAATCGACGGCTTTCTGCGGAAAATCCGGCACATTGACGACATCGGCGCTGGTCAGCCAACCCGCTTCCACCAGTTTGTCCAGGCTGATGAGATTGGGATTGCCCGCGAACGCCGAAAGCGTCTGATAAGGCGAATCGCCATAGCTGGTGGGGCCGAGCGGCAGAATTTGCCAGATACTTTGTCCCGCTTCCTCCAACCAATCCGCAAATTTATACGCCCAATCGCCCAGGTCGCCAATGCCATAACGCCCCGGCAGCGAAGTCGGATGAAGCAGCACACCACTGGAACGCGGAAATAAATTGTTCGCCATTTTAAAAATCCAATTTTGAAATTCGAGTTTGTCAGTCTATATTGTAACAGACTTCATCGAACCTCAGCGGCGCTGAACGGAGCAGAATGTATGCAGAATCGAGTCGCGTTTATCACGGGCGCGTCCAGTGGGATAGGCCGAGCAACAGCACTGGCATTTGCGCGGCAGGGCATCCATGTCGCTGGGGTTGCGCGCCGCAGCGAACGCCTGACAGAATTGGAGGCTGAAATTAATGCGCTTCCGTCCCCGCACGGCGATTTTCTCGGCGTTGTGGGGGATGTAACTGACGCATCATCTATGAATACCGTCGTCGAAAAAACGCTTGAGCGCTTCGGGCGGCTGGATATTCTCGTCGCCAATGCTGGACTCGGTCAGCGCGGCGCGGTGGCAGATGCAGAATGGACGCACCTTGAAACGCTGCTGCGCACCAATATTGATGGCGTACTGCACAGCATTCGCGCGGCTGTCCCGGCAATGCGCAAAAATGGCAGCGGGCATATCATCACCGTATCATCCGTTGTCTATAATCTAACTTCGCCCTACGCTGCAACTTATGCCGCCAGCAAAGCCTTCGTCAGCAGCCTCGCCAATTCGCTGCGGTTGGAATTGGAGGACGAAAATATTCGCGTCACGGATGTGCTGGTTGGGCGCACCGAAACCGAATTTAACGAGAAGCGGCTGGGCGCTGGCAAACGCGCGGGTGAGGGCATCCCCACCATGAGCGCCGAAACCGTTGCCGAGGCTATCGTGAAAGCATCCATAAGCCACAAAAAAACCGTGATTCTGCGCTTTTTCGACAGACTCATCATTTGGGGCAATATTTTCGTGCCGGGGATCATCGGGCGCATTGCCAAGCGACAGTATCGATAAAAGCATGATTAGGAATAGGGAAAATACATTTCAACGCAAAAGCGCAAAGAACGCTAAGAAACGCAAAGGATTATTTTTATCAAATTTCTTTGCATAACTTTGCGCTCCTTTGTACCTTTGCGTTAAATCTTTTGTGGTTTTGCACTTTTAGATAGAGGATTCCTCATGTCATATGATCTACGCATTCTCGAAAATGACTTCTGGCAGGTCGGCATTTTGCCCGAAACAGGCGTATCAACCGCCTTTGGTCGCGTGAAAATCGGCGGGGCGTGGGTCGATATTATGCGCCCGACAGCCGAAGCTGACTATGGGAATCCGAGCAACTGCGCCAGCTTTTTGATGATTCCCTGGTCAAATCGGATTCGCGATGCACATTTTCGCTTTAGAGGTGTCGATCACACGCTGCAAATGAGCGGCAAAGACGGCACAGCCATGCACGGCGACGTGCGCAGGCGTCGCTGGCAGGTGGTCAGCGCAGACCGAACCCACGTTATTTTGACTTTTGACTCGGCGGCACATGAAAACGTCAATTTTCCATTCAAATTTTCAGCACTGGCAAAATTTATTCTCCAAGATCGCGATTTCTTGATGCAGATTACCCTCAGAAATGCCGATCAACAGCCGATGCCCGCCGGGTTTGGGCATCATCCCTATTTTGTAAAATCAGACGACGTGGCGCTCGAACTCCCTTATGATCGTCAGTTTGAGCTGGTCAATTCGCTGCCAACTGGCCCATCTGCCCCAATCCAGGCGCGTGTCGATTTTCGCCAGCCTCACCTGTTGGGCGATACGATCATGGACGACCAGCTTACGGGCAGGCAGGGTGAAAAACCTTCACGGCTCATTTATAAGGATGTCGAAATTGCCATGCACAGCGACCCCATTTTCGAGCAGATGGTCATTTTTTCGCCGCCAGGAAAGCCCTTTTACGCCATCGAACCCGTCACCAACGCCAATGACGGCTTCAATTTATACGATCAGGGCATCGCAGGGACAGGCGTTTTTGTGCTGGAGCCAGGTGAGGGCAGAGCTGGCAACATGCGGCTGCGTGTCGAAAAATCAAAATAAGTAAAAACCTTATCAGTCACAGGCGCAATTTGTCATTATAATAGTTACAATGCGTATTTAGGCGCGGAAACATGGCACAAAAACTCAACTCCATGCGGCTGCTGGAGCAGAATAAAGTTCTCTACGAAGCAATCGAATACAGCGATGAAACACGGGATGCGGAAGAAGTCGCAGAAATGATTGGCGTCCCCGCATCAATGGTCTATAAAACACTGGTGGTCGAGCCAGTTGGCGGCGGTAAGCCCTGTCTGGCGATTCTGGCGTCGAATCGTACCCTCGATCTGAAAAAATTGGCGACGATCATGGGCGTGAAAAAGGTGGGGATGGCCTCGCACAAAGACGCCGAACAGTTAACCGGGTTAAAAGTGGGTGGGATTAGCGCGTTGGCGCTGACTCATAAAAATTGGACGATCTTTCTCGATCAGCCAGCAATCAATCTGGAACATATCCTCGTCAGCGCAGGGCAGCGCGGAACACAACTGCGCGTCCCAACCGCTGCATTCGTTCGCCTCACACGGGCAAAAGTCGCCGATATTAGCACCGATTAAAAGGTAAGGGCATCATGGGCGTGTCTGCCGACCCCGGTTTTAATCCGCATCGTACCGATGAATTATTTGCGCTGACAAAAGATGGCTTCATCATCGCTCAGGATATTGTCTGTCAATACGAGTTTGTTGCCGCGCATCGCTGCCCCGAAACGGGTAAGCCGATCAAGGTCATTGCCCAGATCAACCGTGCCTTTCAGGGTTTGAATGAGGTTGTGGCGATCTCGCTGGGTACTGGCAAACAATACAATTTCATTTTTGACATCAGCAACGACGCTTACCAATCCTGGTGGGCAGAGACAATGGGCGACTCCTACGTTCGCCAATTTGACGGGCCAGGGCGCACCGCCGCCAAACGCCGTTAACGAGAAAGAATGCGCGCCAGTTCGTAAAAGGATTCGTTGATTTTGCGTGTTTTGGTGGTCACTTCTTCGAGCGAAACGGTTTTGATTTCGCGTCCCTGCAAGCCGACCATCACGCCCGATTGCCCTTCTTGCAGCGCTTCCAACGCGCGCACCCCCATGCGCGATGCCAGCAGGCGATCAAAAGCTGTCGGGCTGCCGCCGCGCTGGATGTGACCAAGAATCGAGAGCCGAATTTCGAAGCCGACGCTTTCTTTTTTATCGAGATAGGCAGCCAGTTCAGAGGTTGAAAATGGTGCGCCTTCGGCAATGACGGCAACCGCGTGGGTTTTGCCACGCACGTAGGAGTCTTCCAGTGCTGCCGCCACTTCTTCCATCGAAACTTCTTTTTCGGGCGTCACGACAATCTCTGCACCACCCAAAATGCCGCTCATCAGCGCCAGATAGCCACAGTTGCGCCCCATGACTTCGATCAGAAATGCGCGTTGATGCGAGGTCGCTGTATCACGAATTCGATCCAGCGAGTCGAGGATGATATTCAGCGCCGTATCGACGCCGATGCTCATATTGGTTCCCCAGATGTCATTATCGATGCTGCCAGGGATGCCAACAACCGGGATGCCCAGGCTGTGCAACGCCATCGCGCCGCGCAGACTGCCATCGCCACCAATGACGACGACCCCTTCGATACCGCGTTCATTCAAGCGGCGCAGACCACGCTGCTGCCCCTGTTTCGTTTTAAATTCTTCGTTGCGCGCCGTTTGCAAAATCGTCCCGCCGCGCTGCAAAATACCGCTGACTTCGCGGCTGGTCATCAGTTCAATATCGCCTGCCAGCAGCCCCGTATAAGCCTGCCGGATTCCATAAACTTCAACCCCATATTCTAAACCTGCTCTCACAACAGCGCGGATCGCGGCATTCATGCCAGGTGCATCTCCGCCGCTGGTCATCACGGCAACACGTTTCATAGCCGTTATTTCTCCCGATTGATCTGGAATGGTAATCTACAGCCAGATTTTATCCGTTTTGGCTGAGGATACAAAGTGCGTACTTTAATCGGGGCGTTCAAAGACCTCGACATTGCCCTCACCGACGATATCAATCAGCTTTTTTCGTAAATCCTCACAGTAAAAGGTCGTGTGGTTGGGAAATTCCAGCTTAAAGGATTGATCTTTTCCTTCGATAATGATGCTAAAACGATCATCTCCATAAAATTCGGTCATGCGATTATGAATACGCTTCAGCCGCCGCTTATCCTGAGCGTCATCGCCAGAGCGCTTCATGTACACGTAAACCCAGTGACGAGCGCGGTCAGGGTCGCCCATTTCGGCATCACCGGGCAGCGGAAACATAATTTCGCCGACAGGGGTTGAAACCGCTGCGCCGTTAGCCGCTGGCATGGCTGCTGCATATTGCGGCTCAACAGGCTGAGGAGCAGACGTTGGCTCAGCGACAGGCGCAGGTGATTGAGGCGGCACAGCAGGCGGTTCGCTAATCGGCAGGTCATCAAAATAAGGCGGTGGGGCAAATTCATCCAGCGGCGGTGCATCCTCATCGCTGTATGCCCAGGGCGGTGGCTCGTTGCTATGACCATTCGAGATAAAGCCATTATCAGGTCGATTATAACTAAAGTTTTGGCTGACATCCTCAGCGATAATTTGTGGATCATTTCGGGAAGTGTCAAACTTGCCAATGACTTTGACAATTTTGCCTTCCTGAATCAACTCCTGGCTTTTTTGCCAGGTACGCGGAAACAGGACAACCTCAATCGCCGTCGCCGACTCGCGCCAATCTTCCAGTTGAAGTACACACATCATGTCACCCTTCTGAGTGACAATTTTGCGCATCGAAACCACTTCTCCAGCCACAACCACCGGCTTGCCATTCATCATCGAGTCCGGGTCTTTAAGTTCCTGAATGCTTTGCGTATTAGCATATTGCAGATCAGCACGGAATTTATCGGCGGGCCGCCCGGTCACGTACAGTCCGAGCAGTTCTTTCTCCCAATTGAGCATTTCGCGCTCGTTCGCTTCTTCGACGTTTGGCAGCGGCAGCGAATCATCGCCCATGCTCGCGACGCTCCCGCCAAACATATTCATCTGACCGATTTCGCGATCCTTGTGGACGTTGGCGCTGTAAATGGTGATGCGTTCGAGCGCATCGAGAAGCTGCTGGCGCTTGCCAAATTCACGCATCGCACCGACTTTAATCATGCTTTCCAGCGTTCGCTTGCCCACCACCCGTAAATCGACGCGCGCGCAAAAATCTTCGAGGCTGGTGAATTGTCCACCTTCGTTCCGGGCATCGATAATTGGCTGAAGCGCACCCTCGCCTGCATTTTTAATCGCCGCCAACCCAAAACGAATGCCACGTGCTCCGCTGGGCTGCTTCTGGATGTCAAAATCAAGGAGGCTGTAATTGACATCTGGCGGCAAAATAGGGATGTTCAAACGCCGCGATTCTTCCAGAAATGTCGCGATCTTGGTGGTGTCGTCGCGGTGAACTGACAGCATCGCCGTGATGTATTCCGCCGGATAGTGCGTCTTGAGAAACGCCGTTTGTACGGTGATGACAGCATAATCCGAGGCGTGGGCGCGGTTAAAGCCGTAATTGGCGAAAAATTCGATGTCCGCGAAAATGCGCTCGGCGGATTCGGCATCCACGCCGTGCTGCGGGCCGCGCTCGATAAAAATGGACTTATGCTTGAGCAAATCCTTTTCACGTTTTTTCGATACCGCTTTACGCATCAAATCCGCTTCGCCGAGTTCATAGCCGAATAACTGTCCGGCGATCTGCATGATCTGTTCTTGATAAATAATAATAGCGTAAGTTTCGGACAGGATCGGCTCTAACTTCGGATGCAAATATTTGACAGGCTCTTTGCCGTGCATCCGGTCATTGTACATGGGAATGTATTCCATCGGGCCGGGACGATAGAGCGAAATGGCGGCGATGATATTTTCGAAGCGATTCGGGCGCATCCCGCGTAACATCTGCTGCATCCCGCCGCTTTCAACCTGGAAAATGCCAACCGTTTCGCCGCGCGCAATGAGTTCAAAGGCTTTCGTTAGCTGCTCAGTTTGAACGGGATCATCCACGACCTGTTCGTGGCGATAGGGAATATTCTCCATCGTGTACCGGATATCATGATAGCGGTTAATCAGTTCACAGGCTTTGCGCATGATGGTCAGGGTCGAAAGGCCGAGGAAGTCGATTTTCAGCAGGCCAATCGATTCACAGGTTTCCATCGGGAACTGTGTCACGGCTTTGATCGAGCTATTTTCGTCGTCGCCGCGCGTCAGGCGATGCAGCGGGATATATTCAACCAGCGGCTTATCGGCGACGATGACACCCGCCGCGTGGGTCGAGGCGTGGCGGTTGACGCCCTGCAAAACTGTCGCCACATCGATCACCTGCTTGATGTCGGTGTCTTTTTTGTAGATTTCGAGCAGTTCGGGATTGCCCTCGACGTAATCCATAATCGGCTTGGGTTTCGGCTCGCTGGGGATGAGCTTGGCGGCCTGATTGACAACCGACAGCGGCACATCCAGCGCACGACCAATGTCGCGCACCGCCGCTTTTGGCCCCATCGTCCCGAAGGTGATGATCGCCGCGACTTTATCTTCGCCATATTTGCGTGCTGTGTAGTCGATCATCGCTGCGCGTTGGTCGTCGGGGTAATCCAGGTCAATGTCGGGCATACTCACGCGCCCCGGATTCAGGAAGCGTTCGAACAGCAGATTATTTTGAATCGGGTCAATATTGGTGATCCCCAGGCTGTAAGCGGCGACACTGCCCGCGCCCGAACCGCGCACATTCCACCAGATGTCGGCATGGCGCGCATATTCGCACAAATCCCACACGATCAAAAAGTAGGTCTCGAAGCCCATATTGTGGATGATTTGCAGTTCATAGTCGAGTCGTTTTAGCAGCGTGTCATCGTTTTCTGCCGCTTCGCCATAGCGCCATTTCAGGCCTTTGTAGCACAGGTAGCGCATATAAGTTTCGGACGTATGCCCAGGCGGAACGGGGAAAATCGGCAGGTGATAGCCTTTGGTGTCCAGATTCACGTCGCACATTTCGGCGATTTTGAGCGTATTTTTCAGCGGTTCGCCGTCGCGGATATTGCCGAAATAGTTCCACATCTCCTGCTGCGAAGTCAGGTGATAGCTGGCGTCTGACATGCGCAGACGGTCAATATCCCGCTTGAGCGAGGTCGTCTGGATGCACAGGAGCGTGTCATGCGGGTCATAATCCGATTCAAGGACATAATGCACATCGTTGGTCGCGACCATCGGCGTATCAGCGTACTGGCTATTTTCGACCAACCACTTGTTTAGCACTTCGAGTTCGGGGATGTCGTGCTGCTGGAGTTCGAGGAAAAAATTTTCTTTTCCAAAAATATCCTGATACCAGCCGAGGAGGTCGCGCGCTTCGTCGTCCTGCCCCGCCATGACTGCGTTGGGAATCTGCGCCGCGAGACAGCCACTCGTAGCAATCAAACCTTCGGCATGAGCCGCCAGAAAGTCGCGATCAATGCGTGGGCGGTAATAATAACCTTCAAGCTGGGCAGCACTGGCGATTTTAAGCAGATTTCTGTAGCCGGTTTCATTTTTCGCCAGCAGCAGCATGTGAAAGGCTTTTTTATCGAGTTTGGGGTCTTTATCAAAACGGGAAGCCCGTGCCAGATAGGATTCCACGCCGATAATCGGCTTGATTCCGGCATCTTTGCAGGCGCGATAAAAATCGATCACGCCGAACATCGTGCCATGATCGGTGATCGCCAGCGATTTCATGTCGAGCGCTTTGGCCCGCTCCACCAGCTTATCGATACGGCTCAAGCCATCGAGCAGCGAATATTCAGTGTGAACGTGGAGATGCACGAAGTCTTTGTCGGTCATGGGATTTACATTTTCTGTTTTCGGTCATCCAGTAGAACAATTATACCATTTTGCGGGCCGGGATGAACGCCTTTTCAGGTTATAATTGCATAAGTTGTGATTGAGGAATGAACATCATGTCTGTTCGACTGCTCAAAAATCCATATCAGGGCATAAACGCCCATCTGCACAGCATGGCGCAAAATCCCGTCCGCAGCCCGACAATCTGGACGAGCATCCATGCCAGTCATATTAATCACATAACCGATACACTCAATAAGCAGTTACCGCCTAATTACATCGCGCGAACCGAGCAATCGCTGCAAATCTGGTCGGAAGACCTGGGAATCGGCACCGTAGAGCGACAAATCCGGCGTCCTGATTCAGGCATTTTTCGATCTGGCATCCCTGGAAGTGGGCAAACTCCTACCCTGGAAATTGAAGCTGATTCTGCTGTTCGGGTCATCTCGATTAAGCATTTGCTCGAAGATGAAGATATGTTCACGCCATCGGTAGTGGTCTACAGGCCGGAAGAAAATGAATACATGGGCGACCCGATCACGCGAATCGAACTGCTCTCGCCCAGCAACAAAAAGCGTGGTCAGGATTACCAGGCTTATGCCAGCAATCGCCTCATGGCGCTGCGCAGCGGTACATCATTAATCGAATTGGATTATTTACATCAAACGCCTTCGCCGCTGCCCGAAATCCCAGCTTATCCCAATGAACCCGCTTCACATGCCTATTCACTCGCAGTCACGGATCGTCGCGTTGGTCAGAATCCAGAGGTGAACACCATCGTTTACCTGCTGGATGTGGATATGAAGCTGCCAACTCAAGTCATCCTTCCTCTCGCTGACCAGGACAGTATATTATTCGATTTTGATGCCGTTTATCAGTACACATTTGAAGTTGGGCGTTGGGGTGTTCATATTGATTACGAGGAACTGCCGAAAAATTTTGCTTCCTACAGCCTAGCTGACCAGGAGCGTATTAATAAGGTCATCGAAAGGGCTAAATCCGACAGGTAACGCTTAGCCAGTGCGCTGGTATCGACAAAAAATACGCTCAATAGAGACCCCGATCTTCGTCAATCAACTCGTCTGAGGGGCGCGCTCCCGGTGGCATTTTGCCCAATTCGAGCAGTTCCTCATCACTGATTGGTTCAATATCATCCCGAATCCCAAAATTTGTCACCAGCGCCCCCGCTGCCAGCAAAAGCGCGCGGGCTTCCTCTCGCGTAAGCTCATGCGCGGGTTCAGATGCAGGCTGCTTAGAGCGGATCACCAACTCGACTGGCCCTGTCGGCGTATCAGCCGGAAGATCAAGCACCAGATGACGATCTTCGCCAATGATGGTGTGAATCACAATCGAATTTGCTGCTTCTTTTTGCATGACGACATCCCTTTCACCAATTCACAGTATAACATTCGTTCGAATGCCAGTACAATTTCCCTACATCTTCCCCATAAACTCGTAAAGTCTAAAAAACAGAATCGGATTACACTAAAGTTATGCCTGAATTACCAGAAGTCGAAACCGTCGTTAGAGGATTACGCGAACCGCTCGTCGGACGCACCATACAGGGTGTATGGTATGACCTGCCCAAAGTCATCGCCACACCGTCGCCCGATGAATTTATCGCGCGAGCAAACGGTCAGACCGTGCGCGCCATTAACCGCCGCGCCAAGTACATTTTATGCCAATTGGACGACGGCATCCTCGCCGTCCATCTGAAGATGACTGGGCGTTTGTACGTCTCGGATGATGAAAACGGGCAGGAAAATGACCGCTGGGTACGGCTGCGTTTCCCGCTCGATAACGGTCAGTATCTTCAATTTTCGGACGCACGGCGGTTTGGTAAAGCCTATTTGATCGACGATATGACAGAAATCGCGCCTGATCTCGGCCCTGAGCCGCTCGAAGATGATTTCACGGTTGATGTTTTTCGCGAACGGCTGAAGGGTCGCCACCGAGTCATCAAAGCGCTGCTGCTCGACCAGTCATTTATCGCCGGGGTAGGCAACATTTACGCCGATGAAGCCCTCCACCACGCCAAAATTCACCCGCTGCGCACTGCCGACCAACTCACCGATGATGAAATCGCGCGGCTGTATGGCACGATTCGCGACGTTCTGAACAAGGGCATCGAATACCAGGGCGCGAGTGTAAGCTGGTATCGCAAACCCGATGGTACACGCGGCGAATCGCAGGATCATTTTTTTGTTTATGACCGCGAGGATGAACCCTGCTTCAACTGCGGTCAGCCGATTGAGAAAATCCGGGTAGCACAGCGTGGCACCCATTATTGCCCGGCCTGTCAACCAATCTTGAGTGAAGGTTAAATTAACATGGAAAGCGGTTTTGACGATTTTATCCGGCAAGTGCCGACTGGCCCCATCGTCATGTTATGCATATCGGGAATATTGATGATTGTCGCGCTGGTGGCAATTGTCCGCGCCCGTGTTCAACGCGCAAAAAAATCGCGCTCAACATTATCGCAACCACCCGTTTATATCCCCGTTCCACGCCCTGCAACAAGCGACTTACCCGACCTGGATATGCTCATTCCAGCATCTTCGCAACCTGAATTAGCTGCACCATCCCGTCCTGCCCGTAAAGGAACCTATAATGTAGACCTTAAGGGCGGAGACACGGCAGAAGCGGTTGAAGTCATGACGATTCTCCGGGATGTGGTCAATGGCGACCTGATCGTCCAGATCGGCGACAAAGCCTATCGCCATCTGGCAAGTGACGATCCAGTCAAAGCCAATTTTATGAAGATCATGCGTGAACTGGCAGGCGTTGTGAAAACTGACCCGCTTCCAACATCCAAAGTTGAGGAAGTCAAATCGCCAAAGCCTGTTGAAACATCAGCCCTATCGGAATCCTATGATGAGCCGCCTTCGCTGCGCGATTTGATCCCGGCTTCCCCCGCAGAAGAAGAGCCACAGGCAAAACCCAAGCCTGCTTATATTCCCCCACCGCCAACCAGCCCAACAGGCGAGATGCCAGGAGATTTGCCGAAATACAAGTGGGATGAAAAGCCCGCTGCACCCAAAAAAGGCGGCCTGTTTCGTCGTGGCAAACTGGAATTGGAGCCTGTGCCGGAACTGAATATCGCCGGGGCAATCGAGGCCTATCTCCAGCATAAACTGAAATACACCCCAGGCTATGAAAGCCGGAATATCCATGTTCACCCTGCGCCAGACGGCGGAGTCAGCATCGAAGTCGATGGCAAATTTTATGATTCGGTTGGCGATGTAGACGACGCAGATGTGCGCGAATTTCTCTCGACGACCATTCAAGAGTGGCAGCAGCGGAATTAGGGATTTCCAACAGCTTATTTAAACGTATGGCTCATCAATCGTTTCGATTTTAGGCTTATCCTGCTCATCAACCGTCAGCCGTCCCACCTGACGATACGGATCATGCGCGAAAATCAAAAGAGCATCAGTTTCCAGCGCCCATTTTTGCCATTTTCGCTTGGTTTCCAGTGTTTCCAGCGGCTCAACGTCGTAAGCCGTCATCCAGCCCAGGCGCTCGAAATGAACAGCATAGGTTGACATATCACAGGGATACAGCCCATACTGTCCATTGCTTTCGAAAACCACGCTCATATGCCCCGGTGTATGTCCGCGCGTGACGACTCCACGTAACCCCGGCGCGAGATCGGTATCGCCGTCCAGCAGCCTCATCTGACCACTTTCGACCAGCGGTTGAAAATTTTCAGCCACATAGGTCGCCCGTGTTCGCTCATTAGGGCGGCTGGCGTCCTCATATTCACGGCGCTGCACTACGTATTCCGCGTTGGGGAAAACCGGAATCACCCGTCCGTCCGCATCAAACATCGTGTTACCAGCGGCATGATCGGCGTGAAGATGCGTATCAATCACCAGATCAATATCGCCGGGAGTCAGCCCCAGGCGCGCTAACCCACCGATTAATGCACCATCGGGGCGATTCAAATGAAGCTGTTTTTTGATCTTGTCGGGGAGCTTGCTGCCGTAGCCTGTATCGACGACGATATTTTTTCCACCTGTCTGCACCAGCAGGCAGTTGAGCGACATCAGAATAAGCTGATTTTCGTCAGGCGTGAAATAATTTTGCCACAGAACGCGCGGCACAAGGCCAAATGCGCCGCCTGGATCGACGCTGTGATAACCATCGTTGATAATGTGAATGCGAATGTCGCCAATTTGCAGCACTTAATTGCGCTCCGCGAATAACCAGCTCCAATAGCGCCACGCGATAATCACGCCTAATGTCAGGCTTAGAGCCGGGAGAATGCCATAAAAAAGGATAATTGTCCCGTCTGCTTCGGCGCTGAGATCGGGAGGGGTGCTAAACAACCGGACGAGAATGCTGATACCCATCAGGAGCGCAGCCACATAAAAGCCGAGATAATAGGGTCGGGTGCGGGTGACGATTCCCAGGCGCTTACTCAACAGCGCCATCACGATCAACACAATGAAAATGGAAAGCATCCCGATTAAGTTGAAAAAGCGCGTCCAATCTAATGAGATCATTTTCTATTCGACCCGCCGTTTCTTTTTAGCTGAGCCAATGATTTATTTGCGCCCGGTCATCATCAGCCGAAATAAAATCAGGCTTAAATAGATGAGAACGATCCCCGCAGTACCCGAAAACAAATCGCCCAGCATATCGCCTGCAACCTGGTTGAGGCTGGCATAGCGCACGGCTGACGCCCCAAACAGCACCAACGGGATCAAATAAAATGAAAAATAAGTGCGTTCACCCGAAAAATTCTGATAAAAGCGCGCGATCAACAGCACGATAAAGATCAATGCTGCCAGGGGAAACCAACTATACAAATATAAAAACTGATTGATCGATAAGGATGTCACCCGTTTGCGCAGCCTCGATCATCGCATCCCACGAATAACGTGATAGATCGCTTTGACGCGAAACTGACGATCATTACAGGCCGCCACGAATTGGTTAACCAGTTCGCGCATGGTTTGATCTTTGACTAACGAGTATACCCGCACCCTGGACACATCTTTATGTTGCAGCACACCCGCCTTCACCAACCCGGATAGCTCATCGTCGATGGTGCGGGCATCGCGCCCAATGTACCGCGCGATATTCTCAGCGGTGTCGGCGGCATGAGGGTTATCATGGAAAAAACGAACGAGATCCCACTTAATGAACGAATTGACTTTGGTTTGCAGAAAATTGAACAGGCGGGGATCCATATCATCCATCAATTGCGAAGCGAAATCAGTCTGTGTCATCGATTCATTCCTGCAAGGCATTTCATACGTTTGCTTACGGAGTGTTTGGGGCCTCACCACGCCGGATGAGGCCCGATTATAGTCGCTGTGCTCGAACACACAAGACGCCGCTTAATTAGGCGCGGACGCGATCTTTCTTGTCCTGCTGTAGATGGCAGTTTTTATATTTCTTACCACTTCCACACCAGCAGAGGTCGTTGCGTCCCAGTTTATCTTTTTCAGTCTTGCGCGCTGGCTCCGGCTTGGATGTGGCTACCGCACCACCAACTGAGGCGCGTACTGCCTGCCAATTTTTCCGCGTGGGCTGAGGCGCATTCGCCTGTACGCGGAAAATATCCCGCGCGGCCTGGGCGCGAAGCTCCTTTTGCATTTCCTGCCACATGGCGAAACCCTGTCGTTTATATTCGACCAGCGGGTCACGCTGTGCGATAGACATCAGGCCAATACCTTCACGCAGCACGTCCAGATCGGTTAAATGGCGACGCCAGTATTGATCCACTGTACCCAGCATCACCATGCGCTCGGCGCGCAGCATCAAATCTGGCCCTAGTTCAGCCGCTTTTTTGTCGTAGACCTCACGCACAGCCTCAATGAGCGCATCTTCCAGTTCGTCCAGATCCATCTCCGCCATCGTATCCGGGGTGAGATGCGCTGGCACCGGGAACACGGTGAACAACTGGCGGTGCATGGCATCCACATCCCAGGTATCGGAATCGTTTTCGTCATCCACAAATTCTTCGAGAATCGCGAGGACGGCTTCTTCCATAATCTGGGTATACTGGCTGCGCAGGTTTTCAGCTTCCAACAGCTCACGACGTTGTTTATAAATCACTTCGCGCTGTTTATTGACCACATCGTCGTATTCTAACACTTTTTTACGGATGTCGAAGTTATGTCCTTCGACTCTCACCTGCGCCTGGGCAATCGATTTGCTAATCATGCTGTGTTCGATAGGCTCATCATCAGGGATACTGGCCCAGGACATAAAA
>Ga0268299_1002151_pt1 | contig 25826 bp, 24 predicted proteins | sample NOBtaG_FD_193484 | JGI IMG/M metagenome (GOLD analysis project Ga0268299, IMG submission 193484) | Activated sludge microbial communities from bioreactor in Nijmegen, Gelderland, Netherland - NOB reactor | ecosystem: Engineered > Bioreactor > Aerobic > Activated sludge | place: Netherlands...
CCCGATACGACCGGTGCCCTGAAACCTTCTTCTCTGCGATCATGCTCGCCGCGACCGTCTTGTTCTGGCTGTGAAACTCAATGAGTCTGGACCCTAGCACTTAGGCGCAAATTTTCGGGGGTTGCGATGAGTGACGTGACGCAAAGCGTTCAGGTTCTATCTGGTTGCGAAGACTACTTTTTTAAGGTTTTGACGCCAAATAGAAAGGCGTTTTTCGAAACGACAAGCGAATTTTCTTCTGCGATTAACTTTGCAACGTCGCTCTTTCATTTTCACGAATGGCTTTTCGATGAGTTCAAGCCAAATTTGGAGCAAAACTTCAACACAACGTTTTCTTCGAAGGGCAAGTTCTGGAAGGCAGTTGAAGCGACCAACGCCAACTTCTGTTACATTCGCGACGTAACAAACGCTTCAAAACATGTGAAAATCGGCGGGCAAGGCAATGCGCCTACCTCAACGGGCATGTCGCATATCGCAAACACTCACATCGTTGCGATTGGTTACGGCCAAAGCTATGGGCAGGCATATGGCGGGGGCAGTAAGGTAGTCTTCGATGATGCAGGAATCCAGATCAGCTTCGACAGGTGCGCCCAAGAGTTGTTCGACTACTGGGAGCAACTTTTGCAGACTCTCACGGGCAAAATCTTTTTCAGCATTCCCGCTTAACTGTCTTTGTGAAAGAGATGCGTTCACGTTCGCGTGAACGCTTTCGGCGCTTCGGGCCGATTTTCCAGCGAAATCAGCCGCTTCGCCAACATGCAAAATGTCATGCAAAGGCCTGGCTTTTGCCCCTTAACCCATTGATTTTATTGATGTTGTGGCGGAGAGGGTGGGATTCGAACCCACGGTGGGCGCAAACCCACAACGGTTTTCGAGACCGCCCCGATCGACCACTCCGGCACCTCTCCGCGCTTGGGGGTCGTCTATGTGAGGCGGGGGTTTAGCGGTGTCCCGTGGCGCTTGCAAGCCCTCTTTCGCGGCAAGTTCACGGAAGTTTGCCGGATCGTGTGCGGCCGGCGCTTGGCAAGTGCGGGCAAAGCCCATAGCAGTGTGGAAACATTGCCTTGTAGGTGACCCATGGCGCTTCGGCCGCTTGTGACAGCCCTGATGATCGGAACCGCGGTGCTTCTGCCCGCCCAAGAGCCCGCCCGGGCCGAAACCGCGCAGGCGGGGCAGGTGCGGGCGCTGTCGGATGCGCTGCTGATCGGCGATGTCATGGCGGTCCTGCGCGATGAGGGGATGGCCAACGCGGCCGAACTTTCGGCCGATTTCGCCGCAGGTAACGGCAGCCCCGCCTGGGATGCGGCCGTCAGCCAGATCTACGACACTGCCCGCATGCGGCGCGACTTCGATGCGGCTCTGGCCGAGGCTCTGGCCGGTCAGCCGCAGGCGGTCGCGGCGGCGCTGGCCTTTTTCGGCACCGATCCCGGCGCGCGGGCGCTGCGGCTGGAGATCGACGCCCGCCGCGCGCTGCTGGACCCCGAGGCCGAGACTGCAGCGGGTTTCGCCTGGGAGGACATGGTGCGTCAGGGCCTGCCGCGGGCCAGGCAGATCGAACGCTTTGCCGAGGTCAACGACCTGCTGGAATCGAACGTGATGGGGGCGCTGAACGCCAACCTAGCCTTCTTCCACGGCATGGCCGAGGCGGGCGGCCCGCTGGCCGAGATGAGCGAATCCGATCTTCTGGCCATGGTCTGGGAAAGTGAGGCCGAGACGCGCGGCAGCACGGCGAAATGGATGTTCCCCTTCCTCGCCCTGGCCTATGAGCCTTTGTCGGATGCCGAACTGGACGCCTATATCGCCTTTTCCGAAACGCCCGAGGGGCAGCGGGTGAATGCGGCGATCTTTGCCGCCTTCGACCGCATCTTCCTGCAGATCAGCCGCGATCTGGGCCGCGCCGCCGGGCGCGAGATGGTGGGGCAGGACATCTGAACGGGCGCCGGTTTTCCGGGGCAGGGCGCGCTTGACAGTCCGGGCACTTTCCCGGATAAGCGCGCATCCCGGACAGACCCCGAGTCTCTCCGGGGTTTTCGTTTGACATCGTCCCGCAGGGGGCGCGCTGTCCGAGGCGGGGCGAAAGCCCCCGGAACGCCGGAAACGGGGCCACAGGATGCGGCAAGTAGGAAGGGAAGACCCATGTTTGCGGTCCTGAAGACCGGCGGCAAGCAGTACAAGGTGCAGGCGGGTGACGTGCTGCGCGTTGAACTGATCGACGCCGTTGCTGGTGACAAAATCCAGTTCAACGAGATTCTCGTTGTGGGTGGCGAAAAGACGACCATCGGTGCGCCCCTGGTCGAAGGTGCGGCCGTTCAGGCCGACGTCATCGACAACATCAAGGGCGAGAAGACCATCTCGTACCACAAGCGCCGCCGGAAGCATTCGTCGCAGCGCACCCGTGGCCACCGTCAGAAGTGGACGCTGGTCCGCGTGACCGAGGTTCTGGCCTCGGGCGGCGACAAGTCGGGCGTCAAGGCTGCCACCGGCACCGCCGATGCGCGCCGCGCGGCCCACGAAACCGCGAAGTAAGGAGAGAGCGTCATGGCACACAAGAAAGCAGGCGGCTCCTCGCGCAACGGCCGCGATTCGGCCGGCCGTCGTCTGGGCGTGAAACTGTTCGGTGGCCAGCTGGCCATTCCGGGCAACATCATCTGCCGTCAGCGCGGCACCACCTGGTTCCCGGGGGAAGGCGTGGGCATGGGCACCGACCATACCATCTTCGCCACCGCCGAGGGCCGCGTGACCTTCAAGAAGGGCCTCAAGGGCCGCACCTTCATTTCGGTTCTCCCGGTCGCGGAGGCAGCCGAGTAAGCCGAACCTTTACAGTCGGAATGTAAGAGGGGGATCGGCGCAAACGCCGGTCCCCCTTTCGTTTTCCGGCCCGCGCCCGTCACGATTTCGCCAGCCGACCCTGGCAGGATCGCCCCGAATGACCATCTCGGAGGAAGGGAGACCTTCGGGACGAACAGAAGACCGCCGGGCCCGCCCGGCCATGCGCTTCGAAGGAGGGAAGCCATGACGCTTGACCTGATCGCCGCCGAACCCGGGCAGATTGCCGCCGGACGCTTCGTTCTGCGCCCGGTCCGCAAATCGGACGCCGGGCTGTGCGCGATGTATGCCGGTGACCGCCGCGTGGCCGAGGCGACGCGCTCGATCCCGCATCCCCTGCCGCCGGGCGCGATCGACAGTTTCATCAGCCGCGCCATGTCGGGCGAGGGCGAACGCATCTGGGCGATGGACGGTGCCGCGACCGGTCTTGGAGAGCTTCTGGGCATCATCAGCCTGAAGCCGATGGATCGGGGCCAGTCGGAAATCGGCTATTGGGTCGCGCCGGCCCTGTGGAACACCGGCATCGCGTCCGAGGCGGTGCGGGCGCTGGTCGGGGCCAACCCGCTGGCCAACCGCACGATCTTTGCCGAGGTCTTTCAGGACAACCCGGGCTCTGCCCGTGTCCTGACCAACTCGGGCTTCCAGTATCTGGGCGATGCCGAGACCTTCTCGGTCGCGCGCGGGGCCCGGGTGCCGACCTGGACCTATATCCGCAAGCTCGACTGACCGCGAAAGGTCCGGATCGCCGGCATGGACACGCTTCGCACAGACCGCCTGCTGCTGCGCCCCGTCGGCGCGGCCGACGGCCCCTTCGTGGTGAAGGGGCTGAACGACCTTGCCGTCGCGCGCTGGCTGGCCGTGGTGCCTTACCCCTATGCCGCGGCCGATTTCGATGAGTTCCTGGGCGGGCTGGCCCCGGCGGGTCAGGTCTGGGCCATCGAAGAGGCGGGCGATTTCCGCGGCATCGTCAGCATCGCGGCGGGCAAGCTGGGCTACTGGCTGATGCCCGATGCCCATGGCCGCGGCCTGATGACCGAAGCCGCCCGCGCCGTTCTTCAGGCGTGGTTCGCATCCGGGGCTGACAGCGCGCAGTCCGGCTATTTCGCCGGCAACGCCCCCTCGGCGCGGGTGCTGACGAAGCTGGGCTTCCGCGAAGCGGCGCGGGATCAGGTATTCTGCCGCCCTCTGGGGCAGGTTCTGCCCCATGTCGCGATGCATCTGCCACGCGCAGCCTTTGCCGCCGCCGGCTAAGCATTGCTTGAGCCTTGGCGGCCGATCCTGTATCGCCTGCCCATCCCATCGAAAGCCGTGATCCATGAAGTTCCTCGACCTTGCCAAAGTCTATATCCGCTCGGGCGGCGGCGGGGCGGGCTGCGTCTCGTTCCGGCGTGAGAAGTTCATTGAATTCGGCGGCCCCGACGGCGGCGACGGCGGGCACGGCGGCTCGGTCTGGGCCGAGGCGGTCGAGGGGCTGAACACCCTGATCGATTACCGCTATCAGCAGCATTTCTTCGCCAAGTCCGGCCAGCCGGGCATGGGCAACCAGAAAACCGGCAAATCGGGCGACGACATCGTGATGAAGGTGCCGCTGGGCACCGAGATCATCGACGAGGATGAGGAAACCGTCATCGCCGACCTGACCGAACCCGGCCAGCGCGTGCTTCTGGCCAAGGGCGGCAACGGCGGCTGGGGCAACCTGCAGTTCAAGTCGGCCACGAACCGCGCCCCCGCCCGCGCCAACCCGGGGCAAGAGGGGGTGGAGCGCACGATCTGGCTGCGGCTGAAGCTGATCGCCGATGCCGGGCTTCTGGGCCTGCCCAATGCCGGCAAGTCCACCTTCCTGGCCGCCGTGTCGAACGCCCGGCCGAAGATTGCGGATTATCCCTTCACCACGCTGGTGCCGAACCTTGGCGTCGTCGGCATCGACGGGCGCGAATTTGTCATGGCCGATATCCCCGGCCTGATCGAAGGCGCCAGCGAGGGCAGGGGGCTGGGCATCCAGTTCCTCGCCCATGTCGAACGCTGCAAGGTGTTGCTGCATCTGGTCGACGGCACCTCGTCCACCATCACCAAGGATTACCGCACCATCGTTACCGAGCTTGAGGCCTATTCCGACCTTCTGGGCGACAAGCCGCGGATTCTGGCGCTGAACAAGGTCGATGCGATGGATGCCAAACAGATCAGCGACCGCCGCCGCGCGCTGGAAAAGGCCAGCGGCGGGCCGGTGCATGTGATCTCGGGCGTCTCGGGGCGCGGGCTGCAGGAGGTGCTGCGCGCGCTTTACGCCGAGATCGCCGAGGCCGACCGCAAGCCCGAAGAGGTGAAGCCGTGGCAGCCCTGATGCCGCTTTCCGCCCCCGATCTGCGCGCCGCGAAACGGCTGGTCGTCAAGATCGGCTCGGCCCTTCTGGTGGACCGCAACAGCGGCCTGCGTCAGGGCTGGCTGTCGGCGCTGGCGATGGATGTTGCAGAAGCGCGGGTGCGCGGCGCCGATGTGGTGCTGGTCTCGTCCGGGTCGATCGCGCTGGGCCGCAAGGTGCTGGGCCTGCCCGCCGGCGCGCTGACGCTGGAACAGTCGCAGGCCGCCGCCGCCGTGGGGCAGATCCGCCTTGCCCGCGCCTATGAAGAGGTGCTGGCCCCCCACGGCATCACCACCGCGCAGGTGCTGGTGACGCTGGAAGACACCGAGGACCGCCGCCGCTACCTGAACAGCCGGGCGACGATGGAAACCCTGCTGGGGCTGGGCGTGGTGCCCATCGTGAACGAAAACGACACGGTGGCCACCGACGAAATCCGCTTTGGCGACAACGACCGGCTGGCGGCGCAGATCGCGGTGACGGTGGGGGCGGATCAGCTGATCCTGCTGTCCGATGTCGATGGTTTCTATTCGGCCAACCCCAAGGAAGACCCCACCGCCACCCGCTTTGACCTTGTGACCCGCATCACGCCCGAGATCGAGGCGATGGCCGGCGACCCGATTTCGGGCCTGTCGAAGGGCGGCATGAAGACCAAGCTTCTGGCGGCCAAGACCGCTGTGGCCGGGGGCTGCGCCATGGCGATCATGGAGGGCTCCGTCCTGCGGCCGCTGAAGGCGCTGGCCGAGGGGGCGAACCGCACCTGGTTTCTGGCCCATGGCGACCCGCAGGCAGCCCGCAAGCGCTGGATCAACGCGATGAAGCCAAGGGGAGAGCTGCGGCTGGACGCGGGTGCCGTGAAGGCGCTTCTGGCCGGCAAAAGCCTGCTGCCCGCCGGGGTCACCACCGTCACCGGCAATTTCGGCCGGGGTGAGCCGGTGGCGATCCTGTCGCCCGAAGGCGTGGTGCTGGGCAAAGGGCTGGTGCGCTATACCTCGGCCGAGGCCCGGGCGATTGCCGGGCACCGCTCGGGCGAGATCGAGGCGATCCTTGGCTATCAGGGCCGCGCGGCGCTGGTGCATCGGGACGACATGGTGGTGTGATCGGGGCCAAATTCCTTCGAAGGAATTTGCAAAAGTCTTCGAAGACTTTTGGCGCCCCCTGAGACGGAGCGAATGAATGGACGGCCAATTCACCGATCTGATGACCGACATCGGCCGGAAGGCCCGCGCTGCCGCGGCGGAACTGGCCTTCGCCTCGTCCGAGCGCAAGGCGGCGGCGCTGGTTTCGGCCGCAGCCGCGGTCTGGGACCGGCGGCAGGAAATCCTTGACGCCAACTGCCTTGATCTGGACTTCGGCACCGAAAAGGGCCTGACGCCCGCGATGATGGACCGGCTGCGGCTGGACGAAAACCGCCTGCGCGGCATCGTCGACGGCCTGCGTCAGGTGGCCGAACAGAAAGACCCCGTCGGCCGCATCCTGGCCGAATGGGACCGGCCGAACGGCCTGCACATCCAGCGCGTTGCCACGCCTCTGGGCGTGGTGGGGGTGATCTATGAAAGCCGTCCGAACGTGACGGCCGATGCCGGCGCGCTGTGCCTGAAGTCGGGCAATGCGGTGATCCTGCGCGGCGGCAGCGAAAGCTTCCATTCCTCCGAGGCGATCCACGCCTGCATGGTGCAGGGCCTGCGTGAGGCCGGCCTGCCCGAGGCGTCGATCCAGCTGGTGCCGACACGCGACCGCGCCATGGTCGAGGCGATGCTGAAAGCGGTCGAGCATATCGACGTCATCGTGCCGCGCGGCGGCAAGGGTCTTGTGGGGCTGGTGCAGCGCGAGGCGCGGGTGCCGGTCTTTGCCCATCTGGAAGGCATCTGCCACGTCTATGCCGACCGCGACGCCGATCTGGAAAAGGCCCGCCGCGTGGTGCTGAACGCCAAGACCCGGCGCACCGGCATCTGCGGCTCGGCCGAGTGCCTGCTGATCGACTGGCGGTTCTATACCCAGCACGGGCCGGTTCTGATCGAAGACCTTCTGAAAGCCGGGGTCGAGGTGCGCACCGAGGGCGAGCTTCTGAAGGTGCCCGGCACCGTCCGCGCCCGGCCCGAGGATTTCGGGCATGAGTTCCTCGACATGATCATCGCCGCCAGGCTGGTGGACGGCGTGGATGAGGCCATCGCCCATATCCGCAAATATGGGTCCAGCCATACCGAGGCGATCCTGACGGAAAACGACGCGACGGCCGAACGGTTCTTCCAGCGGCTCGACTCGGCCATCCTGATGCGCAACGCCTCGACCCAGTTCGCCGATGGCGGCGAATTCGGGATGGGCGCCGAGATCGGCATCGCCACCGGCAAGATGCATGCGCGTGGCCCGGTGGGGGCGGAACAGCTGTGCAGTTTCAAGTATCTGGTGACCGGCGACGGCACGATCCGGGGTTAGTGGCGGCTAGCCCGTCAGCCCCGGCATCATCTGATCGGCCAGCATCGCCGCTTCGGCGGCGGGCGGCAGGTCGTCGATCAGCAACAGGTGCCACAGCAGCGAGATGATACGCCTTTCGCCGGCGCGGGCGGGCAGGGCGGGGTTTACCTCGCCCCGCGCGGCAGCCCTGGCAATGATGTTGTCGCAGTGATGCCAGCGCGCGCGCCGTTCCTCGGCCATAGCCGTGCGCACCGCCGGGTCGATCTGCGCTTCGGCGATCAGCAGGCGCAGCAGCGGGGCGACCGGGGTTTCGCCGTCTTCCCCGTTCCAGCGCCGCAGCGTCTCGGTCAGATAGGCCACCAGATCGCCGCGCAGGCTGCCGGTGTCGGGTTCGGGAATCTCGGCCTTGGCGCGCGAAAACAGCGCCAGCAGCAGATGGCCCCGGCTGGGCCACCAGCGGTACAGCGTGGCCTTGCCGGCGCGCGCCCTGCGCGCCACCGCCTCCATCGTCATGGCGCCATAGCCCTCTTCGGCCAGAATTGCGGCAGCAGCATCCAGAACCGCCGCTTCGGTGGCGGGATTTCGGCTGGCGCCGGTGGAACTGCGCGAAATCTGCGTGTCGGCCATGTTTCCCCCTTGCAAAACGGAACGTTCCGTTTCATATAGTCGAGACGTTCCGTTTCGATAAGGTGTCCCATGAATTCCGCCGCAAGTAAACCTGCCTTCGCCCCGCCCATGGCGCCGCCGCGCAAGCTGCGGATGGCTTTCTTCGTCTTCCTTGGCGTCTATCCGCTGGTGACGCTGGGTCTGATGCTGCTTCTGCCGCTGACGCCGGGCTGGCCGGTTCCGGCCCGCACCGCCGTTCTGGTGCCGGTGATCGTGGTGGCCATGGTCTGGGGGATCATCCCCTTCATCATGACGCGCCTGCGCCGCTTCCTCTGACTTCAGAACGACAGGCGGATGGTTCCGTCGCCGGTCTCGACCGCAAGGCGGCGGTTCTGGCGGCGGATCTCTTCGGGCACCAGCAGGAAATGCACCTGCGCGGGGCCAATCTCGGCCGGGGCGGCGGGGTTCGACAGCACCTCCCACAGCGCCGGATCGACGCGCAGCCGCGCCGCCTCGGCCACCAGGGCCCAGCGGCCCTCGCCGTGTGAGACGGTGATGCGCCCGCCCTGCGGCATCGCGGTTTCCATGCACAGGATCAGAAGGCAGGCCAGCTTCACCTCGGCCCGCGCCATCTCGGCCGGGCCCTGCCAGTCGATCACCAGCCGCCCGCCGCGCGTCAGGCCCGCCAGCACCTCGGCCACCTCGGCCCGCCCGATGCGCTGCCCGGGTGAGGCCGCGCCAAAGGCGATGCGGAAGAACCGGATGCGGGCATTGGCCTGCGTCACGCTGTCGGAAATCAGCGCCATCTCCGGCCCCTGATCGCGGCTTTCCAGCATCAGAAGTTCAACCCCGTTGCCGATGGCGCCGATCGGGCTGATAAGGTCATGGCAGATGCGCGAACCGATCAGCGCAGCAATATCGGGCTTGTCGTGCAAAGGGGGCCTCGGCGGATGGAGAACGGAATGCTGTCACTGCTGGAACCCGGAATGCTGGTGCGTCACCCCGGGCAGCCCGACTGGGGGCTGGGTCAGGTACAGTCGAATGTGGGCGGCCGGGTGACGGTGAATTTCGAACATGCGGGCAAGGTGGTGATCGACCTCCGGCAGGTGGTGCTGACGCGCGATTACTCCAGTTGAGCCAGTATCGGTTAACAATGCTTTAATGCAATTGCCGATTGCGGCTGCGCGCCGGGGACGCAACCAAGGGGCGCCGGTGGTTGCATTGCCGGGGGGCAGGCCGTAATCAGGGCTGAGGCCGACAGACGGAACCGCCGGGAAGATGATCGACGACGACGCCGCCTTCACGCTGCGACTGGCCCGGGACGCGCGCGATCTGATGGCGGCGCAGCGCCTGCGCTATGAGGTCTTCGTGGCCGAACTTGGCGGTACCGGGCCGCTGGTCGACCATGCGGCGCGGCTGGAACGCGACGATTTCGACCCGCTTTTCGACCATATGCTGCTGATCGACAGCCGCCGCGACCCGGCAAAGCTGGAAGATGTGGTGGGCGTCTACCGTCTTCTGCCCTCGGACCGGGTGGGGCCGGGCGGGCGCTTCTACTCCGAGGATGAATACGACCTGACGGCGCTGAAGACCTCGGGCCGGCGGCTGCTGGAACTGGGACGGTCCTGCGTGCATCCCGACTACCGGGGCGGCACGGCGATGTTCCATCTGTGGAACGGTCTGGCCGACTATGTGCTGGAACGCGGGATCGAGGTGCTGTTCGGCGTGGCCAGCTTTCACGGCACCGACGTGGCGGCGCTGGCCCAGCCTCTGGCCTATCTGCACCACCACCACCTTGCGCCGCCCGCCCTGAGGGTGCGCGCCCTGCCGCCCCACCGGGCCGAGATGAACCTGATCCCGTCCGACGGGCTCGACCGGCGGGCGGCGATGGCGGGCACGCCGGCGCTGATCAAGGCCTATCTGCGGCTGGGCGGCTTTGTCGGCGACGGGGCCTGGATCGACCATGCCTTCAACACCACCGATGTCTGCCTTGTCATGGACACCGAGAAAATGAGCGCCAAGCACCGCGACTTCTACACGCGAAAGAAGGCGCGCGAGGGATGAGCAACTGGCGCGACGTGCCGATCCGGGTGGCCCCGCCCGGGCCGGGGGGCTGGCTGCGTGTGGCGCTGCGCGGCACGGTTCTGGCGCTGATCACCTATGGCTGCCTTGTGCTGCTGCTGGTGTTGCGGCTGGTCGAACGGCCGCTTTTCGGCGCCGCCCGGCCGCTGACGCCCTGGATCACCCAGTTCGTCTGCCGCAGCGCCTTCGTGGTGCTGGGTATCGGGCTGACCGTCCGCGGCCGGCCGATGACGCGCAACGGCGCCGTTGTGGCCAACCATTCGTCCTGGCTGGACATTTTCGCGCTGAACGCGGCGCAGCGCATCTATTTCGTCTCGAAGGCCGAGGTGGCGGGCTGGCCCTTCATCGGCTGGCTGGCGCGGGCGACGGGCACCGTCTTCATCGCCCGCAAGGGGACCGAGGCCAAGCGCCAGCAGGAACTGTTTGAGGAACGGCTGCATCTGGGCCACCGGCTTCTGTTCTTCCCCGAAGGCACCAGCACCGATTCCCTGCGTGTGCTGCAGTTCAAATCCACCCTGTTCGCCGCCTTCTACAGCCCCGGCCTGTATCGTGAGACGCATATCCAGCCGGTCACCGTGGTCTATCACGCGCCGCCCGGTGCGGACCCAAGGTTCTACGGCTGGTGGGGAGAGATGGATTTCGGCCCCCACCTGCTTCTGACGCTTGCGGCCCGGCGGCAGGGCAGGGTGGAGGTGATCTTTCACCCCGAAGTGCCCGTCGATGCCTTCCCCGACCGCAAGGAACTGGCGCGGCATTGCGAACGGGTGATCCGCGCCGCGCATCCGCTGGCCGAGGGTTGAGGGGCGATTTCGCCGCCGCGCCCTCTGGCCCCGGGGCGCAGGTTGCGCTATGCGGACGGCAGCCGAATCCGGCCCACCGGAACAGGAGTGCGCCATGAAAGCCGCCGTCATCACCTTCCCCGGATCGAACTGCGACCGTGACCTTGCCACCGCCTTCGCGCGTGCGGGTTTCGAGGTGGCGCGGGTCTGGCACAAGGACAGCGACCTGCCGCAGGGCACCGATGTGGTCGGTGTGCCGGGCGGGTTTTCCTTCGGTGACTACCTGCGCTGCGGCGCCATTGCCGCCCAGTCGCCGATTGCCGCTGCCATCCGCAGCCATGCCGCAAAGGGCGGCTATGTGCTGGGCATCTGCAACGGTTTTCAGGTGCTGACCGAGATGCAGCTTCTGCCCGGGGCCCTGATGCGCAACGCCGGCCTGAAATTCGTCTGCAAGACGGTCGATCTGGTGGTGGAAACCACCGACAGCGCCTTTACCGCCGGCTACGGCAAGGGCGCGCATATCGCGGTGCCGGTCGCGCATCATGACGGCAACTACACCATTGATGCCGAAGGGCTGGCCCGTCTGCGCGGCGAAGACCGCATCGCCTTCCGCTATGCCGACAACCCCAACGGCGCGATGGATGACATCGCCGGCGTCCTGTCGGAAAACCGTCGCGTGTTGGGCATGATGCCCCATCCCGAGCGCGCCGCCGATGCGGTTCACGGCGGATCGGACGGGGCTGCGATGTTTTCTGGCATCATGGGCGGGATGGCGCTGGCCTGAGCCGCCCATCCTTGAGGCCTCGGCGGGGGCGACTTAGAGTTTCGCCCCATGCAGGACACGCGGGATCACAGCGTTACCGGTGAAGGCGCCGCCACCGTTTCGTGGCGGATGCGTCTGGCTGTCGTGCTGTTGCTGCTGATCGCGGCGGGCACGGTGCTGACCACCAACCGCTGGCTGTCCGAGCGGTTCACCGAAACCACCCGCAACCGCGCCGAACTGCGCATCGCGCTCTACTCGGGCAACATCATGTCCGAGATGCAGCGCACCTCGGTCGTGCCGCTGCTGCTGGCCGCCGATCCGGCGATCCGCGACGCGCTTTTGCGCGGGGCCTTCCCCGACACCACTTTGCGCCTGATGCAGGTGCAGGAGGAAATCGGCGTCGCGGCCATCATGCTTTTGGATCGCGACGGCCGCACGGTGGGGGCGACGAACCGCAATCTTCTGGGCTCGATCCACCGCGACCGCAGCTATTTCTTCGAGGCGCAGCGGTCGAACGAGACGATCTTTGCCACTGAACCGCGCGAAGGCGGCGGTTTCGACTTTTCCTATTCCCGTGCCATCATGTCCGAGGGGCGGCTTCTGGGCGTCATCGTCGTCGGCGTCGATCTGATGAAGCACGAACGCGCCTGGGCCGGGCTGCAGGATGACGTGGTGGTTTCTGACAGCGAGGGCACGGTACTGCTGGCGACCCAGCCCGCCTGGCGCGGCAAGCCGGTCGATCAGGCGCTGACCTCGGCCGGGGCGTCTTCGGCCATCGGCCGGGCGCTGCGCGGTGCGACCGACTGGGCGCAGAACCCGCCCGACGCCTATCTTTCCGGCGAGGCGGTGCTGCGGTCGGAATCGCGCCTGCCCTTCCGGGGCTGGAAGATGATCACCTTCACCGCCTACGATTCGGTGCGTGAACGGGTGAACGGCGTCATCGCGCTGGAGATCATGGGCTTTGCCATTCTGGCCGCCGTCACCTTCTACATGATGTCGCGCCGCGCCTGGTCGCAAAGCCAGAGCTTCCGGCGCGAGTCGGCCGAACTGCGGCTGCTGAACGCCCGCCTGCAACGCGAGATCGCCGAGCGCGAGAAGGTGCAGAAGAACCTTGAGGTCGCCGAGCTGACGCTTGCACAGTCGTCCAAGCTGGCCGCGCTGGGCGAAATGTCGGCCGCCGTCAGCCATGAACTGAACCAGCCCCTTGCCGCGATGAAGACCTATCTGGCCGGCGCGCGCCTGTTGCTGCAGCGCAAGCGGCCGGAAGAGGCGCTGTCGTCCTTCCAGCGCATCGACGACCTGATCGAGCGGATGGGCGCCATCACCCGGCAGCTGAAATCCTATGCCCGCAAGGGCGGCGAGGCGTTCGAGCCGGTCGATCTGCGCAACTGCCTGTCCTCTGCCCTGTCGATGATGGAACCGCAGCTGAAGGCCCGCGTCGTGCGCATCACCCGCACCCTGCCGCGCCAGCCGGTCATGGTCATGGCTGACCGCATCCGGCTGGAGCAGGTGATCATCAACCTTCTGCGCAACGCGCTGGACGCCACCAAGGATGTCGCGCAGCCGCAGATCGACCTTCTTCTGACCGTGGGCGAAACCGCCACCCTTGCGGTGCGCGACAACGGCCACGGGATCAGGGAACTCGAAAATGTGTTCGAGCCCTTCTACACCACCAAGAAACCCGGTGAGGGGGTGGGGCTGGGCCTGGCGATTTCTTCGGGCATCGTCACCGATCTTGGCGGGCGGCTGACCGCCCATAATGCCGAAGGCGGTGGCGCGGTGTTCGAGATGCAGCTGCCGATCCTCGGCAGGGAAGCAGAAGCAGCGGAATGAGAGGTAGTGAATGTCGCGTCCCATGAAAGTGGCCATCGTCGATGACGAAGCGGACATGCGCGCGTCGATCAGCCAGTGGCTGGCCCTGTCGGGCTTTGACACCGAAACCTATGCCAGTGCGGAAGAGGCGCTGAAGGTCATCGGGCCAGAGTTTCAGGGCGTCGTCGTGTCCGATATCAAGATGCCCGGCATGGACGGGATGGCGTTTCTCAAACGCCTGATGGGCATGGATTCGGGCCTGCCCGTCATCATGATCACCGGCCACGGCGATGTGCCGATGGCGGTCGAGGCGATGCGCGTCGGCGCCTATGACTTCCTGGAAAAGCCCTTCAACCCCGACCGGATGACCGAACTGGCCAAACGCGCCACCCAGGCGCGGCGGCTGACGCTGGACAACCGCGCGCTGCGGCGGGAACTGTCCGACGGCTCGGGCATCATGAAAAAGCTGATCGGCGCCAGCCCGGCGATGGAGCGGCTGCGCGAGGATATCCTTGATCTGGGGCAGGCCGATTCCCATGTGCTGATCGACGGCGAAACCGGCACCGGCAAGACGCTGGTCGCCCATGCCCTGCATGCCGTGGGGCCGCGCGCCTCGAAGAAGTTCCTGACCATCTCCTGCGCCGCCTGGGGCGAGGATCAGCTTGCAGCCCGGCTTTTCGGCCCCAGCGAAGACGGCAACCTGCCGCTGGTCGAAGAGGCGCGGGGCGGCACGCTGTGCCTTGAGGATATCGAAAGCCTGTCGCATGGCCTGCAGTCGCGGCTTCTGACCTTCATCAACGAACAAGGCACGCCGCCGGAAACCCGGATCATCGCGATCTGCAACGAACACGCGCCCGACAAGACGCTGGAAGACCTGCTGCGGTCGGACCTGTTCTACCGCCTCGGCGCCATGACCATCATCTGCCCGCCGCTGCGGTCGCGGGGCGAGGATATCCTGACGCTGTTCACCCGCGCGTCCGAGCAGTTCTCGGAAGAATACGGCTGCGACGCCCCGCAGGTGACCGCGCAAGAGGCGGCCCAGCTTCTGCAGGCGCCCTGGCCAGGCAATGTGCGGCAGCTGGTCAACATCGCCGAACGCGCGGTGCTGCAGAACCGCCGCGGATCGGGCTCGATCGCCTCGCTTCTGATGGCCGACAACGAAAGCTCGGGCCCTGCGATGACGACGGAAGGCAAGCCGCTGAAGGAATATGTCGAGGCCTTTGAACGCATGCTGATCGACAATACCATGCGCCGGCACAAGGGGTCGATCACCGCGGTGATGGACGAATTGTGCCTGCCGCGCCGGACGCTGAACGAGAAGATGGCGAAATACGGGCTGCAGCGGCAGGACTACGTCTGACCGGGCGGGGGGCAGCGCCCCCCGCAGCTTGCCCGACCCCGGGCCGACGAATCCCCATTGTCATTCGCCGGTTTTTGCCCATAGGGTCGTCATGCGCGTGTCTTTGGCACGTCACGGAATTCTCCCCTTCCGCTCTGGCGCGTTTCCCGCACCGAAACGAAGGGGTCGGATCGGCCCGGCAACGGGCTGCTAGCTTGCCCGCAAGTCATTGACGAAACGGGCTTTTCAGGTGAGCGGCGCAAGCCGCTCTGGTGAGACCCGCGATGGAGCGTGCGTTCATAAGGCAGACAGGCGAGGGGTGCCCACGGGGCATGGCCCGCCATTGCCCGACGCGCGACCTCGCCCGAACAAGACGCCCCTTGACCGAAAGCACCCTGGCCGGACCTGGTTCCGGCCCGGATCCGAGGTCCGGGCGCATGAGAACTGCATGTCGAAGAAAATGCTCATTGACGCCACCCATGCGGAAGAAACCCGCGTGGTCGTGGTGGACGGAAACAAGGTCGAGGAATTCGACTTTGAAACGGTAAACAAGCGCCAGCTGGCCGGAAACATCTATCTGGCCAAGGTGACGCGGGTTGAACCCTCGCTTCAGGCGGCCTTCGTGGACTATGGCGGAAACCGCCACGGCTTTCTGGCCTTTGCCGAAATCCACCCGGATTACTACCAGATCCCCGTCGCCGACCGCAAAGCGCTGCTTGAAGAAGAGCGCGCCTACAACCGCGCGCAGGACGAAGAGGAAAACCGCCGTGCCCGGCCTGCGCGCCCTGCCCCCCGGCCCCGCGCCGCTGCGGCAGATGCCCCGGCCGAGGTGATCGCCTCGGACATCGCCGGCATGGATGTGGTGGACCTGGGCGAGGAAACCGGCGCCGATGCGCTGGTTGAAAGCCCCGTTCCCGCCACCGATCCCCCGTTTGAGGAAGAGACCAACGGCGACGGCGCCTACCGCGCCATCGACCACGCCTCGGACACCGATGATGAGATTGAATCCATCGCCGAAGAGGATGTGGCCGAGGAAATCAGCGCCCCGCGCAAGCCGCGCGCCCGCCGCTACAAGATTCAGGAAGTCGTCAAGGTGCGCCAGATCATGCTGGTGCAGGTGGTCAAGGAAGAGCGTGGCAACAAGGGCGCCGCGCTGACCACCTACCTGTCGCTGGCCGGCCGTTACTGCGTCCTGATGCCCAACACCGCCCGCGGCGGCGGCATCAGCCGCAAGATCACCAACGCGCCCGACCGCAAGAAGCTGAAGGAAATCGCCGCTGAAATGGAGGTGCCGGAAGGCGCCGGCCTGATCATCCGCACGGCAGGCGCCAAGCGCACCAAGCCCGAGATCAAGCGCGACTACGAATACCTCATGCGGCTTTGGGAAGAGATCCGCGAGCTGACGCTGAAGTCGATCGCGCCGGCCCAGATCTATGAGGAAGGCAACCTGATCAAGCGCACCATCCGCGATCTTTACTCGAAAGAGATCGAGGAAGTGCTGGTCGAAGGCGAAGCGGGCTATCGCACCGCCAAGGACTTCATGCGCATGATCATGCCGGCGCAGGCCCGCGACGTGAAGCGCTATGACGAACAGATGCCGCTTTTCGCCCGCTATCAGGTGGAAAGCTATCTGGGCGGCATGTTCAACCCGGTGGTGCAGCTGAAATCCGGCGGCTACATCGTGATCGGCGTGACCGAAGCGCTGGTGGCCATCGACGTGAACTCGGGCCGGGCGACCAAGGAAGGCTCGATCGAGGATACCGCGCTCAAGACCAATCTTGAGGCGTCCGAAGAGATCGCCCGCCAGCTGCGCCTGCGCGACCTTGCGGGCCTGATCGTCATCGACTTCATCGACATGGAAGAGCGCCGCAATAACGCCGCCGTCGAGAAGCGCCTGAAGGACAAGCTGAAGACCGACCGCGCGCGCATCCAGGTCGGCCGCATCTCGGGCTTTGGCCTGCTGGAGATGAGCCGCCAGCGCCTGCGCCCCGGCATGCTGGAATCGACCACCCAGCCCTGCCCGCATTGCCACGGCACCGGTCTGATCCGCTCGGATGACTCGATGGCGCTGCAGGTTCTGCGCGCGCTGGAAGAGGAAGGCACGCGCAAACGCTCGAAAGAGGTGCTGCTGAAGGCGCCCATCGGGATCGTGAACTTCCTGATCAACCAGAAGCGCGAACATATCGCCCTGATCGAGGCGCGCTATGGCATGAGCGTGCGGATCGAGGCCGATCCCAGCCTGATCAGCCCCGACTACGTCATCGAAAAGTTCAAGACCGCCACCCGCGTGGTGCCCGAAGCGGCGCCGGTTGTGTCGGGCAACGCCAGCCTGATGGGCGCGCCTGTGGCTGAAGAGGAAGAGGATTTCGTCGAAGAGGATATCGCCGACGAAGCCGAAGCCGAGGATGAAGCGGTTGGGGCTGCCCCCGCGGCCGAAGGCGAAGGTGCGCCGGGCGGTCCGGCCCGCAAGCGCCGCCGTCGCCGGCGCCGGCGGAAGCCGGCCAGCGGTGCGGCCAACGGCCTGCCGGGCGCCGCCGGGGCTGACGACGAAGACGATGACGACGGTGATGAGGATGAGGCCGACGCCGATGTGACGGCCGAAACCGAAGCCCCGGTGGCCGAAGCCGCCGAGGCCGCCCCCGTCGCCGATGCCGTGGCCCCGGATACCGCCGAAGCCGTTGCCGAAGCACCGGCGCCGAAGCGCACCGTGACCCGCACCCGCAAGCCGGCTGCGCCCAAGGCGGCCACACCCAAGGCAACCACTGCCAAGGCTCCGGCCAAGGCCAAGGCTTCGGCCGAAGCCACACCGGTTGCCGAAACGGCGGAAACCGCTGAAACCGCCGCGCCGGCGGCCAAGCCCGCTCCGCGCAGCCGCACCAGCCGCGCCAAGGCGGCCCCGGCGGCCGAGGTTGTGGCTGAAGCCCCCGCCGAAGCCCCCGCCGAGGCACCGAAGCCCCGCGCCACCCGCAGCCGCAAGCCCGCAGCCCCCAAGGTCGCAGCCGAAGTTGCCGATGCAGTGGCCGAGCCTGCCTTCCCTGCCGATCCGGGGCTGACGCCGGCCAATGCCGAAGGCCCGGTGGCCGACCCGCAGGAAACCGTGGCTCTGGCCGAACCGGCCGCCGAAGCCGCCGCGCCCGACGATGGGCCGGCCAAGCCGCGCCGCAAGGGCTGGTGGGCGCTGGGGCGCTGAGCCGAAGAAATGAAAAGGCGGCAGGTCACTCTGCCGCCTTTTCATTTTGAATCAGATATCTTCGCCGGTTTCTTCATCCAAATCCCGCGCCCCGCGCCGGATCAGGTAAATCCCCACCGGCCCATCCTGCCGGGCCTCAAGAAACCCATGGCCGGCTTGGGTGCAGAAATGCGGCAGGTCGATTGCCGCCATCGCATCGGTGGCCCGTATCCGCAGCACCTGACCGGGGGTCATCCCCATAAGCCGCTTGCGCGCCTTCAGCACGGGCAGCGGGCAGAGCAGCCCCTCGCAGTCGATCTCGGCATCCCAGGTCATGGCGCCGTCATAGCGCGCTGCGGGCGCGCGGGCCAGCCCGGGGGGCGCGGCAAGTTACCGTCTGGACGCGCGGCCTTCTGCGGATACCATGGCCCGACCCTTGATGGCCGGTCAGATGACCCAGGAACCGCAAGACCCGCCGCCGCCCGTGTTGTTGCAAGCCCGGGGGCTGACGCGCAACTACCGCACCGGTGCGGTTGCCGTGCAGGCCCTGCGCGCGGTGGATTTCGACCTGTCGCGCGGGGAACTTGTGGTGCTTCTGGGCGCCTCGGGTTCGGGCAAATCGACGCTTCTGAACATCCTTGGCGGGCTTGACCGGCCCGACGCCGGCACCCTGCGCCATGACGGGCATGAACTGACCGGCGCCAGTGACCGGGCGCTGACGCTTTACCGCCGCGACCATGTGGGCTTTGTCTTTCAGTTCTACAATCTGGTGCCCTCGCTGACCGCGCGCGAGAATGTGGCGCTGATCACCGATATCGCCGCCGATCCGATGACGCCCGAAGAGGCGCTGGCCATGGTGGGCCTTGCCCCAAGGATGGATCACTTCCCGGCTGAGCTTTCAGGGGGTGAGCAGCAGCGCGTGGCCATCGCCCGCGCCATCGCCAAGCGCCCCGCGCTTCTGTTGTGCGACGAGCCGACCGGCGCGCTGGACAGTGCCACCGGCCGCACCGTGCTGCAGGCCCTTGCCACCGTGAACCGCGATCTGGGCACGGCGACGGTGATCATCACCCATAACGCGGGCATCGCCGGCGTGGCCGACCGGGTGGTGACCATGGCCGACGGCCGCATTCTGCGCGAAAGCCGCAATGCCACGCGGCTGGACCCGGCCGAGGTCAGCTGGTGATGCGGGCGCTTGACCGCAAGCTTTTGCGCGATCTGGTCCGGCTGTGGAAGCCGGCGCTGGCCATCGCGTTGGTTCTGGGTTGCGGGATCATGACCATGGTGATGATGCGCGGCACGGCCCAGACGCTGGAGCGGACGCGGGCAGAATATTACGCCGATCAGCGCTTTGCCGAGGTTTTCGCCCATGCCGAGCGCATTCCCCCCGCCACGGTCGCCGCCATCGCCGCCCTGCCGGATGTGGCCCAGGTCGAGGCGCGGCTGGTCACCGCCGGCCGCTTTGCCCTGCCGGGCGTCAGGGGCACGGTGCAGGTGGTCTCGCTTCCCCAAAATGGCGCGGCCCTGCGGCTGAACCGGCCCGTCCTGCGCAGCGGCCGCCTGCCCGACCCGCTGCGCGAGGATGAGGTGGCGGTGTCAGAGCCCTTTGCTTTGGCCAATGGCCTGCGTCCGGGCGACGCGCTGGAACTGACGCTGAAGGGCAGGGTGGGGCAGTATCGCATCACCGGCACCCTGATGTCGCCCGAGTTCGTCTATGCCGTGCCGCAGGGCGCCATGATGCCCGACGACCGCCACCACGGCATCGTCTGGATGGACGGCGGGCGGCTGCAGGCGCTTCTGGGGCTGAAGGGGGCGGCCAATGATCTGGTGGCCACGCTGCGCCCCGGCGCTGGCGAGGCGCGGGTGCTGGATGCCATCGACCGCCAGCTTGACCGCTTTGGCGGCGCCGGCGCCTATGGGCGCGGGCGGCAGATGTCGCATGCCTTCCTGTCGAACGAGCTGGACCAGCTTGCCACGCTGGCCAACTGGCTGCCGCCGGTCTTTCTGATCGTCTCGGCCTTTCTGGTGAACATGGTGCTGGACCGGCTGGTGCGGCTGGAGCGGTCGCAGATCGGGCTGCTGAAGGCGGTGGGCTATGGCACCGGGCAGATCCTGCGGCATTATCTGGGGCTGGCGCTGGGCATCGGTGCGGTGGGCATCGTTCTAGGCTGGGTCACCGGCTGGCTGATGGGCGCCTGGATGACGGTGATGTACCGCGACTTCTTCCGCTTTCCGCATCTGGCCTATCAGCCTGACCTGTCGGCCTTCCTGTGGTCGGGGCTGGCGGCGGTGGTGGCGGTGGCGCTGGGGGCGGTCCGCGCCGTGGCGGGGGCGGCGGCGCTGGCTCCGGCGGTGGCGATGCAGGCCCCGCCGCCGCCTGCCTTTGGCCGCGGCCTGGCCGACCGTCTGGGCGCGGTGCTGCGGCTGGGGCGGCTGGCGATGATGGTGCTGCGGGCCATGCTGCGCCGGCCGTGGCGGGCGCTGTCCACCGGGGCGGGGGTGGCGGCCGCCGTGGCGATTCTGGTGGCATCCTTCTTCACCTTCGACGTGATCGAGGCGGTGATGGATGACATCTTCAACCGCACGAACCGCCAGGATGTGACGCTGGCGCTGACCGCCCCTGCCGAAGCCGGGGCGGTGCGGCTGGCGGCGGCGGAACTGCCCGGCGTGACGCGGGCCGAAGCCGAAAGCGTGCTGCCGGTGCGGCTGCGCCACGGCGCGGTGGCGCGGCTGACCACCCTGCGCCTGCATGATCAGGGCACGGGCGGCGACGGGCTGGTGCGGGTGCTGGACGAGGCGGGCCGGCCCGTCCTGCCGGCGCCGGGCGGCATCACACTGCCCGGATCGCTGGCCCGTGCACTGGGCGTCCGCCCGGGCGACCTGATCGAGGTCGAGCTTCTGATGGCCCCGCGCGGCACCTACCGCTTCCGCTTTGCCGGCACCGTGCGTCAGGCCATGGGGCAAGAGGCGCATATGCCGGCGGCGCTGATGACGGCCGCGCTGCGCCGGCCGGCGCCGGTGACCTCGGTCAACCTGCGGGTCGATCCGGCCGGCCGCCCCGCCTTTGACCGCGTTGTCGCCGCCAGCCCGCAGGTGGCCGCCGTGACCGACTGGCGCAAGCTGCGCGACCAGTTCAACGAGACGATGAACGCCTCGCTTCTGACCAGCACACTGATCTTTTCGGCCATCGGCATGCTGATCACGCTGGGCGTCGTCTATAACGCCGCCCGTATCCAGCTGGCCGAACGCTGCCATGAGCTTGCGACCCTGCGCGTCCTGGGCTTCTACCGGATTGAGGTGGGGGCGGTTCTTGTGGGCGAACAGATGCTGACCGTGATCCTGTCGCTGCCCTTCGGTCTGGCGGCGGGGCATGGGCTGGCGGCGCTGATGGTGCGCGGCTTTTCGTCCGAGATCGTCAGCATGCCCTTCGTCATCCACCCCGGGACCTATGCGCTGGCGACCGGGCTGACGCTGGTGACGGCGCTGGTGACCGCGATTGCGGTTGCGCGCGGCCATGCGAAGGTGGACCTTGTCAGCGCGCTCAAGAACCGGGACCAGTCATGACAAGACGCCCCCTTGGCACCAGCCTTCTTGCCCTTGGCCTTCTGGCGGCGCTGGCCGCGGGCGCCGTCTGGGCGCTGCGCCCTGCGCCCGTCGAGGTTGAGGCGGCGGAGGTGACCCGCGGCCCCTTGGTCCGCACCGTTCTGGCCGAAGGGATCACCCGCGTCCGCGCGCCCTGGACGGTCAGCGCCCCGATTGCCGGAACCCTTGGCCGGCCGCCGGTGGAAGAGGGCGACACGGTGCTGGCAGGGCAGACCGTGGTGGCCACGCTGCGACCGGCCGAGCCGCCGCTCCTGGATGCCCGCAGCCGCGCCGCCGCCGATGCCATGGTGGCCGAGGCGCGGGCCGCCGTCGAACTGGCCGGGGTGCGGCTGGCCCAGGCGGATGAGGCGCTGGGATACGCCGATGCCCAGCTTGCGCGCATCCGCACCCTGGCCGAACGCGGCACCGCCACCCAGACCCAGCTTGAGGCCGCGCTGCGCGACGCCGCCAGCGCCGCCCGCAACCAGCAGGCGGCGCGATCCGAGCTTGAACTGGCCACCGCCAGCCTGACCCGGGCCGAAGTGCAGTTGCGCCCGCCCGGCGCCGACCGCGATGCCGAAAGCTGCTGCCTTTCGCTGAAGGCACCCCTGTCGGGCATCGTGCTGTCCTTGGCCGAGACGCAGGATCGGCTGGTGGCGGCGGGCACGCCCATTCTGACCATCGGCGATCTGGCCGACATGCAGATTGAGGCCGAGGTGCTGTCCACCGATGCCGTCCGCATCCGCCCCGGCGCCGCCGCGCGGATCGAGGGCTGGGGCGGCGAGACGGTGCTTGAGGCGCGGGTGGCCCGCGTCGATCCGGCGGGGCGCACGGTGGTCTCGGCCCTGGGGATCGAGGAACAGCGGGTGACGGTGACGCTGGACCTGCTGACCCCGCCTGACGGGCGGCCGGGTCTGGGCGACCGTTTCCGCGTCTTTGCTCGGATCACCCTGTGGCAGGCGGATGAGGCGTTGCAGGCGCCGCTGGCCGCGCTGTTCCGCGACGGGGCGGGCTGGGCCGCCTACCGGATTGCCGGCGACCGGGCGGAACGTGTGGCGGTAACCCCGGGCCGGATGACCGACGATGCGGCCGAAATCACCGCCGGTCTGGCCGAGGGCGACCGGCTGATCGTCTATCCGCCCGATACGGTGGCGGATGGGGTGGCCGTAACGGTCCGCCCCCTGCCGTGACGGCCCGCCCGGATGGCTCCGGGCAGGCCGCCTGCGCCCGAAGGCTCAGACCAGATCGAAACGGTCGGCGTTCATCACCTTGGTCCAGGCGGCGGCGAAGTCCTGCACGAACTTCTCTTTCGCGTCATCCTGGGCATAGACCTCGGCATAGGCGCGCAGCACCGAGTTCGAGCCGAAGACCAGATCGACGCGCGTCGCCGTCCACTTCACCGCGCCCGACTTGCGGTCCACGATGTTGTAGGTGCCGTTGCCCGAAGGCACCCAGCGCCAGGCCATGTCGGTCAGGTTGACGAAGAAATCGGTCGTCAGCGCGCCCTTGCGGTCGGTGAAGACACCATGGGCGCTGCCGCCGTGGTTGGTGCCCATCACCCGCATGCCGCCCAGTAGAACCGTCATCTCGGCCGCGGTCAGGCCCATCAGTTGGGCGCGGTCCAGAAGCAGTTCCTCGGGGCTGACGACGTAGTCCTTCTTCAGCCAGTTGCGGAAGCCATCGGCCACCGGCTCCAGCGGCGCGAAGGATTCGGCGTCGGTCTGTTCGGCGGTCGCATCGCCGCGGCCCGGCGCGAAGGGCAGCGCCAGGTCAAAGCCCGCGGCCTTCGCCGCCTGCTCGACCCCCAGGTTGCCGGCCAGCACGATGGTATCGGCCAGCGAGGCGCCTGCCGCCGCCGCGATCGGTTCCAGCACCGCCAGCACGCGGGCCAGACGGGCGGGTTCGTTGCCTTCCCAATCCTTCTGGGGCGCCAGACGGATGCGGGCACCGTTCGCCCCGCCGCGATAGTCCGACTGGCGGAAGGTGCGGGCGCTGTCCCAGGCGGTGGCGATCAGATGGGCCGCCGGCAGGCCGGCAGCGGCGATCCTGGCCTTCAGCGCGGCCACGTCATAGCCCGTCGCGCCCGCCGGAACCGGGTCTTGCCAGATCAGGTCTTCGGCCGGCACATCGGGGCCGACATAGCGCGCCTTCGGCCCCATGTCGCGGTGCGTCAGCTTGAACCAGGCCCGGGCGAAGGTGTCCGAGAAATAGTCGAAGTCGTTCATGAACTTCAGCGAGATCTCGCGATAGACCGGGTCCATCTTCATCGCCATGTCGGCGTCGGTCATCATCGGGTTGCGGCGCACCGAAGCGTCCGAGGCATCGACCGGGCGATCCTCTTCGCGGATGGTGACCGGTTCCCACTGCTGGGCGCCGGCGGGGCTGCGGCGCAGTTCCCAGTCATGGCCGAAGAGCATCTGGAAGAAGCCGTTGTCCCAGCGCGTCGGGTTGGTGGTCCAGGCGCCCTCGAAGCCCGAGGTCACGGCCTTTGCCGCCTTGCCGCCCTGATGGGGGTTGGCCCAGCCAAGGCCCTGTTCCTCGATGCCCGCCGCTTCGGGTTCGCGCCCCAGCGTCTTGGCATCGCCGTTGCCGTGGGTCTTGCCCACGGTATGGCCGCCGGCGGTCAGGGCCACGGTTTCCTCGTCGTTCATCGCCATGCGGGCGAAGGTCTCGCGCACCTGCGCCGCGGTCTTCAGCGGGTCGGGCTGGCCGTTCACGCCTTCGGGGTTGACGTAGATCAGGCCCATCTGCACCGCGGCCAAAGGGTTTTCCAGCGTGGCGGGGTTGCCCACGTCGTCATAGCGGTTGTCGCTGGGGGCCAGCCATTCCTTCTCGGCGCCCCAGTAGATGTCTTTCTCGGGGTGCCAGATGTCTTCGCGGCCGAAGGCAAAGCCGTAGGTCTTCAGGCCCATATTCTCATAGGCGATGGTTCCGGCCAGGATGATCAGGTCGGCCCAGCTGATGCGGTTGCCGTATTTGCGCTTGATCGGCCACAACAGGCGCCGGGCCTTGTCGAGGCTGGCGTTGTCCGGCCACGAGTTCAGCGGCGCGAAACGCTGGTTGCCGGTGCCGCCGCCGCCACGCCCGTCGGCGGTGCGGTAAGACCCGGCGGCATGCCAGGCCATGCGGATGAACAGGCCGCCGTAATGGCCCCAGTCGGCCGGCCACCAGTCCTGGCTGTCGGTCAGAAGGGCGTGAAGGTCACGCTTCAGGCCATCGACATCCAGCTTCTTCAGCTCTTCGCGGTAGTTGAACCCCTTGGACATCGGGTTCGTCTTGCTGTCGTGCTGGTGCAGGATGTCAAGGTTCAGCGCATTCGGCCACCAGTCCATGACCGAGGCCCCGCTTGCGGTGTTCGCCCCGTGCATCACCGGGCATTTGCCGCCCGTAGCCATGTTCTTCGTGTCCATCTTCACCTCCGTGGAACTGCGTGGGTTGGTGCGGGCAGATCATGGCCGCGCCGCATGACAGCCGCGCAACCCCGCCGCCCGCAGGGTCCGGCCCCATGGGTAACAGGCCGGAATGATAATGTGTAATTGCATTTTCTGAACCCTCTGATAGCCGCAGCTTATAACCTGCGCCCGGTGAGGATTTCCCCACTGGTCAGGGGCGCGGCAACCGGCAAATCTGGCCCGGCGCGACGGGCGCGGGGCAGGGGCGGCGATCATGGCTTTCACGCGGCGGGCGGTTCTGGTGGGCGCGGGGGCGGCCTTGGGGGTGGCGGGCACGCGGGCCTTCGGGCCGCAGGCGCCGGTGATGGACGGCGCGGGGCTGATTGCACCCGCGGGCGGGGCGGGGGTGCTGAACGACGCCTCGCTTCTGTCGGAAACCCCGGTCTTCCGCCACACCATCCTGAAGGACGACCCCGGAGAGGCGCTGCTGGCCGCCCTGCGCGCCGAACTGCGTGAGGCGGCGGCCGCCGGCCGGCCGGTGAACCTTGCCGCCGCCCGGCATTCGATGGGCGGCCAGTCGATTCCGCGCGACGGCCACGCGCTGACCTTCGACAACGGCATGGTGCAGGCCAAGGCGGGGGGCGAAACCTACCGCGTGCATGCCGGCGCGCGCTGGCATCAGGTGATCGCGGCGCTGGACCCTTTGGG
>Ga0268299_1002152_pt1 | contig 25826 bp, 22 predicted proteins | sample NOBtaG_FD_193484 | JGI IMG/M metagenome (GOLD analysis project Ga0268299, IMG submission 193484) | Activated sludge microbial communities from bioreactor in Nijmegen, Gelderland, Netherland - NOB reactor | ecosystem: Engineered > Bioreactor > Aerobic > Activated sludge | place: Netherlands...
ACATGAGTGCGTACGTGCCAAGGTGAATCCTCCCTGGCATGACCGATGCGCCGAGCACGCGACCGTTTCACGCCGTGCTCGCCGTTGCCGTACGACGGGGACGGTGCGCCGCGCCGCCGGATCAGGCGAGCCAGAGAGCGATCCGCTCGTAGCACCAGAAGGCGGCCAGCACTCCCATGGCGTAGACCGCCGGGCGGGTGGCGCGCGGCGCCAGCGCCGGCAGCCGGCGGGCGGCGGCGCCGGCCGCGGTCCACACCACCGCCACGAAGGCGAGCTGGCCGAGCTCGATGCCGGCGTTGAAGGAGAGCAGCGCCAGCGGCACGTCGCCCGGCGGCAGGCCGGCCTCGGCGAGCGCGCCGGCGAAGCCGAAGCCGTGCAGCAGGCCGAACAGCAGCGCCATCGCCCAGGGGAAGCGCCGCAGCAGGCTGGGCGCGCCGCCGGCGCGCGCCAGCTCGACCGCGAGCAGCAGCACGCTGAGGGCGATGCACACCTCGACGGCGCGCTGCGGTACCGCCGCCAGCCCCAGCACCGCGGCCGACAGGGTGATGCTGTGGCCGAGGGTGAAGGCGGTGATCGTCTGCAGCAGCAGGCGCGTGCTCGACACCAGCAGCAGCAGGCCGAAGACGAAGAGCAGGTGGTCGGGGCCGGCGAGGATGTGCTCGACGCCGAGCGCGAGGTAGTCGCGCAGCACGCGCCAGCCGCTCGGCTCCGCCGCCACCGCGAAGGTCGGGTTGCCTGGGCTGAGCACCGCCTGCGTCACCGCGCCGTCGCGGCCTTCGATGCGCAAGAGACCGTTGATCCGCGCCGCCGCCAGATCGTCGATCGCGATCGTCGCGCCGGTCAGCCCCTCGGCGCCGCAGTCGATCGTCCAGCGTAGCTCGATGCGATCGCCGCCGTCGATGGCGTCGGCGCCGCCGACGCGCCGGCAGCGGCCGGGCAGCACCGGCTGGACGTCGACCCCCGGCAGGCGCAGCGCCGAGGCGCGCCACACCACCGCGAACACGCCCGGGTCGGTCTCGCGCAGCGACAGCAGCACCGGATCGAGGCCGTGCGCGCGCGCCGGCGCCGGCAGCAGCGCCAGCAGCGCGCCGAGCGCGCGCGCCAGCCACAGGCGGCGGGTGGGAGTCACGAGGCGCTCCTCGAGTTCCAGGCCGCCGACTCTATTCGCAGCGGCTGGCGCGCCCGCAGCTCGTCGAGCAGGGCGGACAGCCGGCGCTTGCGCTCCTGGTCGCGCCAGCGCTCGAAGACGCGTTGCCGCACGCTCTCGAAGGGCGCGGGCGCGCCGGGCTCGTGCGCCTCGACCCAGACCAGGTGCAGGCCGTAGGCCGAGGTCAACGGCCCGCTCCAGGCGCCGGGCGCGGCGGCCGGAAGTCCGGCGGCGAACTCCGGGCCGAAGAGCTTCGCCACCTGCGCCGCCGACTGGCCGACCAGACGCGCCGGCACCGGAAAGGAATCGCCCGCGCGCACCGCCTCCGCCGGCGCGGCGCCGGTGCGGCGGAGCTGCTCGAGTCGCGCCTGCGCCTCGGCGGCGAGGTCGCCGCGCGAGTGCGCCAGGAAGACGTGCCAGAAGGTCGAGCGCGGCGGCGCGACGTAGTCGTCGCGGTGGCGCAGATGGAAGGCGCGCAGTTCCTCCTCGCTCGGCGGCGCTTCGTTCAGGCGCGCCGCCAGCAGGCGCATCTTCTGGACCAGGATGCGGCGGACGACCAGGTCGGTGCGGTCGAGGCCGAGGGCGACCGCCTGGCGGTAGCGCTCCTCCGCATCGGCGCCGGGCGCCTCGGCGAGGGTCTCCATCTGCTCCGCCAGCCAGGCGCGCACGCTGCGGTCCTGGTCGAGGCCGCGCGCCCGCGCCTCGCGCCACAGCAGTTCCTCTTCGACGACGTCGTCGATCAGCGCGCGCTCGTCGGCGGCGCTCGGCTCGAGGCCGGTGTCGCGGCGGTACTGCGCCCGCAGGCGGGCGACCTCCTCCGCACTGACGACGATCGGCGCGGCGCCCTCGGCCTGGGCGCTGGCGGAGAAGGGCGCCGGCCCGTACACCAGCCGGAAGAGGACTCCGCCGCCGATGAGAAAGTGCAGCAGCGGAGCGCGCAGGAAGCGTGCGACCATGCCTCAGCGCTTGGCGACCAGGGCCGAGCCGCGCATCCGGAACAGCACCGGCGTGTCGATCTCGACCGGTCCGGCGCGCAGCGAGAGCTCGACGAAGTGGTCCTCGCGGTCGGCCGCCGGGAACGCCATCGGCACCGTCACCAGCGAGATCGTCATCCGGTTGAAGCTCTGCCGGATCACCACGCTGCGAATGCCGCCGATCGTGCCGGCCGGGTCCTTCCAGAGGAAGCGGCCGGCGGTCGGCTGCTGCATGGTACCGGCGGGGATGGTGACGGCGTAGACCTCGTCGTCGTCGCGCAGCGCGATCGAGATGTCCTCGCTCGAGGGATCGAAGCCCGGCGGCGTGCCGCCGAAGATCAGCTTGAGCTTGAGCTTGTCCCTCTGCGGCTTCGCCGAGAAGGCGATGCGCGCACTCACCTTGGCGAGGCCGTCGCGGCGGTACCAGATCGGCGACGACCAGGCGCGCTCCTGGATGGTCTTGGGCACGCTCGGGTTGCAGCACTCGGCGTACTCGCTCGGCACCGTGCCGTTGCAGTCGATTCCCTGATTGTTGCAGTGGATCGTGCTCCAGCGGCAGGTCGGGTTCTCGAGGATGCGGGCGTAGTAGAACGCCTTCTGCGAGGCGTCGAAGTCCGGGTCGGTCCAGACCGCGCAGAGCGAGTCCTCGCCCGGCCCGGAGGTGGCGCAGTTGGCGGTGTCGACGCTGGCGCCGTTGGCGGCGTTGCCGGCGACGTCGAACACCTGCTCGTGGGTCTCGCCGAGCTCGTCGACCCAACCCTTGACGATCTGGGCGCGCTGCAACGGCGTGCCGGGCGAGCCGGGCACGCCCGGGTCGCGGAACGCCAGCAGGGCGAAGCGCGGGCTGCGGCCGCCGCGCACCGGGCCGAGCTCGCCGCCCATCGGCACGCCGCCCTCGTAGGCCTTCTCGACGAAGTCGGCGGCGCCGCACTCGAGGCCGGGCTCGAGGCCGGCGAAGAAGCGCAGGATCGGACGCGAGCCGCTGGTGCCGTAGGCCTCGCGCCGGCGCATGGCGGCGAAGAGGGCGTCGCGCGAGTTCTCCTCGGCCCACAGCACGGCGAGGCCGCCGCCGCTGCCCTCGATGCCCGCCGGCGTCACGCGCTGCACCATGAACGCCGGGTTGGCGTTGTCGCGCAGGCCGATGTGGCCGAAGGCGCCGAAGTCCTCCTCCTCGGTGGCCCCGGGGGTGGAGTTGTGGGTGTCGGTGGAGCCGATCAGGCCGAAGCGGAATGGGTTCACCCCCAGTTGCAGCTCCTGCTTCAGGCCTTCCTTGAGCGCATTGCGGACGTAGTTGAGCGCGGGGAAGTTCTGGTTGGGGTCGGAGACGGCGTTGAAGAGCTGCAGGCGGTTGTTCTTCTCGAAGCCGCACTCCTCGTCGGTGGCGCCGCCGGTGCCGGTGCGGCACTCGGAATCGCCCTTGTGCTGGTTCATCTCGACCAGCGGTTCCATGCCGGCGCGGAAGGCGGCGCTGGCGGCGGTGAGGGGCGCGTTGTTCGCGCCCACCGGCGCAAACATCAGGCCGCCGCTGACGTTGGGATTGTGCGGGATGGCGAGCACGTCGCAGCCCGGCAGCCCGTCGAGGCACTGCGCCTGCAGCTCGTCCCACAGCCCCTGCGGCGTCGGCTCCTCCATGAAGCTGATCGGCAGCGCCGGCGCCACCTCGTTGCGGAAGATGACGTTGCGGTGGAGGTTGTTGCCGAATGGCTGGCCGCTCCACTCGTAGCCGACGAACGAGGTGAAGGTGCAGGCGGAGGTGCGGTCGTAGAACTCCTCGGCCGCGGCGCGCGTGTCCTGCCAGATGAGCGACGCCTGCGCCAGGCAGTCTTCGCCCCCCGGGCCGCACCACGAGAAGCGCTGCGGCGGATTGAGGGCGCCGTAGCCGAGCAGGAAGCTGACGACGGCGGGCGGCGGCAGCAGGGAGGGGAGGGCGGGCGGCGGCGTGTCGATCTGGGCGCGCGCGGCGACGCACTCGGCCGAGTCGTAGTCCGGCAGGCCGGGCGTCAGGCAGATGCTGATCTCGCCGAACTGCTCGGCGTGGTCGGTGACGGCGGTGAAGTCGAGCGGCCGGCGGAGCTGCGCCGTGCGCGTGGGCAGGTCCTGGGCGTCGTAGGGCGGCAGACCGATCTCCTCGCCGGTGGCGAAGCGATAGGCGGCGCGCGGATCCTCGCGCGTGCCGGCGAAGACGGCGTCGGAGGAGTAGGAGGTGTGCACGTGCGTGTCGCCGAAGTAGGGCTGGCGGTAGGGATCGAAGTTGCTGCAGGCCTCCCTCGTCTCGGTGCGCCGCCAGGGCGGCGCGACGGCGTGCGCGGCGGTCGCGCTGGCGGCCAGCAGCAGCAGGGCGCAGAGCGGGCGGCGGAGGCCGCCGCGCGCCGGATTGGATCGCGTCATCGGATGTTCCCCTTTCTCTGAAACGAGGACAGCACGCCCTCGACGAAGCGCGACAGCAGCTCTCCCGCTGCGCCGCGTCCCACGGTGCCGTCGGCGACTCGATCGGAGAGGCTCCAGGCGGCGTTGATGATCATCCAGGCGAGGGCGTTGGCCTCGGCGTCGGAGACGCCAGTGTAGCGCTGCAGGTACGGCCCCCAGAGGCCGGCGATGCGCGTCCGCAGCCGCCGCCGCGCCCGCAGCAGGCCGCGCCGGCCGGACTCCATCTCGGCGAGCGAGCGCAGCGCCTGGCGCTCCTCGGCCGGCAGCTCGAGGAACTGGGCGAAGCTGGCGCGGATGGTGTGCGCCAGCGAGTCGCCGGCGTCGACGATGGCGACGGTGCTGGCGTAGCTGCGCTCGAAGAGATGGACCAGGGTCGCCAGCGACAGATCCTCGGCGGTGTCGAAGTGCTCGTAGACCAACTGGCGGCTGACGCCCGCGGCGACCGCCACGCCCTGCATCGACAGGGCGCGCCAACCGCCGGCGCGCACCAGACGACAGGCCGCTTCGAGCAGGTGCTCGCGCCTGCGCGCCGCCGCCAGGTACGGGCGCGTCGCCTTCTTCGCCTCCGCCGTCATGAGAATTTGACAGGGTGTATAAATTTGCGGGGCGGCGAGTGTCAAGGACGAGGGGAGGGATGGCGAAGGCGGGTGGGCGGTCGAGGGCCAATGCGACGGAGAGTCCTTCGCCAACCGCCAACCGCCTAGCGACTAGCCGCCCGCCTCGACGCACTGCCCAAGCCCCGGGCACAGGGCCTTCCTGGCCAGCCCGGACTCCACGGCCTCCCGGGGTTGGCACGCGGCGCATCATTCTTGCAATACATCTTTATCCAAACCGGGGGTGAGGTATGTCCAGCAAGACGGGAGATGACGATGTCGCGGCGCTCGTGGGGCATTACCGCGCCGTCGCCTCGCCGCTGCGCGCCTTCCTCAAAGAGTTGCACGACCGCTATCTTCCGGTTCGCGACGGCGCGCTGGCGGACTACATCCCGGAGCTGACCAAGGCCAACCCCGACTGGTTCGGCCTGTGCGTCGCGACGGTCGACGGCCAGGTCTTCAGCTACGGCGACGCGGAGCAGGAGTTCACCATCCAGTCGATCTCCAAGCCGTTCGTCTACAGCCTGGCGCTGGAGGACCACGGCCGCGACGGCGTGCTGCGGCGCATCGGCGTGGAGCCCACCGGCGAGGCCTTCAACTCGATCATCCTGGAGGACGCCAGCAAGCGGCCGCACAACCCGATGGTCAACGCCGGCGCGATCGCCGCCGCCAGCCTGGTGAAGGGCGACGGCCCGGCGGAGCGCCTCAACCGCGTGCTCGAGATGTTCCGCCGCTTCATCGGGCGCGAGGTGGTGGTGGACATGGCGGTCTTCACCTCCGAGCGCGCCACCGGCCACCGCAACCGCGCCATCGCCTACCTGATGCTCAACTTCGGCATGATGCCGCCCGATCTCGAGGACGGCCTCGACCTCTACTTCAAGCAGTGCTCGGTGCTGGTGCACTGCCGCGACCTGGCGATGATGGCGGCGACGCTCGCCAACGGCGGGGTGAACCCGGCGACCCAGGAACGCGCGCTGCCGCCGGAGTACGTGCGCGACGTGCTCAGCCTGATGCACAGTTGCGGCATGTACGACTTCGCCGGCGAATGGGCCTACCGCGTCGGCCTGCCGGCGAAGAGCGGCGTCGGCGGCGGCATCCTGGCGGTCGTGCCCGGGCAGGCCGGCATCGGCGTCTTCTCGCCGCTGCTCGACTCGCGCGGCAACAGCGTGCGCGGCATCCGCGCCTGCCAGGATCTCTCCGAGCGCTTCGGCCTGCACGTCTTCGACTGCCGCGAGCCGGAGCACAAACTGGCGGCGGCGCTGCGCCCGCGCGGCGGCGAGGCGAAGGGGCAGGGGGCATGACCGGCGCCGACCTCTCGCCGGCGGAGCAGGTCGAGCGCCTGCAGCGGCGCATCGTCGAGCTCGAGCGCCACTTCAACGCCCTGGTGCACGTCGTCATCCCGATGGGCGTGGGGCTGCTGCACTCGAACGGCAAGGAGCAGTTGCTCGAGGCGATCCTGCTGGAGGCCAAGGACCTGTGCCACGCCGACGGCGGCACGCTCTACCTGCGCAACGACGACGACCAGCTCGAGTTCGCGATCGTGCGCAACCGCTCGCTCGGCCTCGCGCTCGGCGGCAGCAGCGGCGCGCCGATCGACTTCGCCCCTCTGCCGCTGCACGACCCCGCCACCGGCGCGCCCAACCAGCGCAACGTCGCCACCCACGCCGCGCTCACCGGGCTGACGGTCAACATCGCCGATGCCTACGCCGCCGAGGGATTCGAGTTCAGCGGCACGATCGCCTTCGACCGCCGCAGCGGCTATCGCTCCACCTCGTTCCTCACCGTGCCGCTGCGCAACAACGAGAGCCGCGTCATCGGCGTGCTCCAGCTCATCAACGCGACCGACCCCGAGAGCGGCCGGGTGGTGCCGTTCGACGCCGCCGTCGAGCCGATCGTCGAGTCGCTCTCGACCCTGGCGGCCGCGGCGCTCGAGGTCTACATCCGCGAGGAGAAGCTCCGCCGGCAGATCCGCGAGCTGCACGTGCGGATCGACCAGGACAAGCGCGAGCGGCAGGTGGCGGAGATCACCGAGAGCGACTACTTCCAGGATCTGCAGCGGCGGGCGCGCGATCTGCGCCGGCGCGAGTGACCCGCGCCACAGGGGGACCCATGTCGAAGATCATCTCGATCCACTCCTTCCGCGGCGGCACCGGCAAGTCGAACGTCACCGCCAACCTCGCCGTCCTGGCCGCGCTCTCGGGCCAACGGGTGGGGATCGTCGACACCGACGTGCAGTCGCCCGGGATCCACGTCCTCTTCGGCTTCGACGAGGACAAGGTGCAGCGCTGCCTCAACGACTACCTCTGGGGCCGCTGCCCGATCGAGGAGACCGCCTACGACGTCGGCGACGCGCTCGCCGGTGCCGCCGCCGCCGGCGGGCGCATCTTCCTGATCCCCTCGAGCCTGCAGGCCGGCGAGATCGCGCGCGTGCTGCGTGAGGGCTACGACGTGTCGCGTCTGAACGACGGCTTTCGCGAGCTGGTGGAGAAGCTCGAGCTCGACACCCTCTTCATCGACACCCACCCGGGGGTGAACGAGGAGACGCTGCTGTCGATCGCGATCTCCGACGCGTTGCTGATCGTGCTGCGGGCCGACAACCAGGACTTCCAGGGCACCGCCGTCACCGTCGACCTGGCCCGCCGACTCGAGACCCCCAAGATCCTGCTGCTGCTCAACAAGGTCCTGCCGCCGTTCGACGAGGCCGAGCTCGGCCGCACGCTGCAGAAGAGCTACGGCGTGCCGATGGCCGGGGTCCTGCCGCTCAGCGAGGACCTCGTCCGCCTCGCCAGCTCGGGGGTCTTCTGCATGCACCACCCCGACCACGAGGTCACCCGCACCCTGCGCCGCGTGAGCCAGGCCCTGGCGTGAGCCACCGCGAGGATCTCCTTGCGATTCGCGGGGAAGTGGGCAAGGGTAGCGCCAGTGCCGTGCGGGGATCTTCGTCGGGCTCAGGGTTTGATGTGACAGCACTCCTGCAACGCAGCGCGTACGCCGCGCTGCTGATGCTCGTGGTCGCGGGATGCGGCGGCTCGGGGTCCGGCTCGGGCGGCGGTAGCGGCGGCGGCGGCTCGATGTTCCCCGAGCGCGGCGGCGGCGAGACCAGCCAGCCACCCGCCTCGGCCCAGACCGCGCGGGTCGTCTTCCGCTCCGGCACCGGCGAGGCCTGCTGCGTCGCCCTCGACGCCGACCTGGTGCCGGCCGGGGCGCTGCTGGTGCTCGACGATCTGCCCGCCGGCCCGGCGACGGTGACGGTGGCGTTCTTCGCCGAGGACTTCGCGCCTACGGTCGACGGCGTGCCGCTGACCTGCGCCACCGTGCCGGTCGGCCTGGGGGCGCCCTGCGACCCCACCCAGGTCGCCTCGCCCAGCTTCGAGAGCGACCCGCAGAACGTCAACATCGTGCCCGGCACGCAGACCAACGTCACCGACCTGGTCATCCGCGCGCTGCCCTTCGTGGTCGAGTTCAGCCCCGCGAACGGCGCGATCGAACCCTCGCCGGTGCAGTTCGCCTTCACCGTCGCCGACGCCGTCACCGGCGTCGAGGCCGACACGGTGGCGCTCGAGCTGACCGTGCAGGTGCCCGACGGTCCCGACTTCCGCACCCTCACCAAGCGCCTGCCGGTGACGCTGGTGCCGTGCGAGGACGCCTCCGAGCAGCCCTGCAGCGCCGCCGGCAACCTCGATCTCGAGGGCTACAAGGCCAGCAGCCAGCCCGCCGAGCTCTACCCCGGTCCGGTGGGCGTGCGCATCCTCGCGCTCAATCAGGGCGACCCGCCGCAGGAGGTCGACTTCACCTACAGCTTCGGGGTCGCGCCATGAGGCGCCTCGCCCTCGCCCTGGCGTACCTGCTGGCAGCGACCGGCGCCGCGCATGCGTCGGAGGAGTCGGAAGCGCTGTCGGCGCGCGCCCAGGTCGCCTTCGAGCGCGGCGACACCGCCGAGGGCATGCGCCTGTTCGACGCCGCCGTCGCCGCCGATCCCAACGATGCGCTGGCGGTCTACCAGCGCGGCGTGGCGCAGGCGAAGCAGAAGCGCGGCGCCGAGGCCGCAGCCGACTTCGAGAAGGCGCTGGCGCTGCGGCCCGACCTCGACGCGGCCGCGCTCGAGCTCGGCATCCTGCGGGTCGAGGAAGGGCGCCCGGAGGAGGCCGAGCCGCTGCTCCAGCAGGCCGAGCGCAACCCTTCGCTCGCCGGCCAGGCCAACTTCTTCCTCGGCATCGCCCGGCTGCGGCAGGACGATCTCGGCGGGGCGCGCACCGCCTTCGAGAAGGCGCGCGCCGCCGACCCCAAGCTCGAGTCGACCTGCCGCTACTACCTGGGCGTGATCGAGTACCGCCAGGGCAACGCCGGGGCGGCGCGCGAGCACTTCGTCCTGGTGCAGGAGATGGCGCCGCAGAGCGCCGTCGGCCGCGAGTCGAGCGCCTTCCTCGAGTTGCTCGAGGCCTCGCAGGGCACCGGCACGCAGGTCTACGGTTCGCTGTCGCTGCAGTACGACAGCAACGTCGTGCTGGCGCCGGCCGAGGGACTGCCGGGCCCGGCGATCAGCGATCAGGCCGACGGCCGTGTCGCGATCAACGTCGGCGGCGTCTACGAGGCCTGGCGCAACGACTGGGCGGCGCTCTCCGTCGGCTACGACTTCTACCAGAACCTGCAGTTCGAGCTGCACGACTACAACCTGCAGGACAATCGCCCGACGGCGCTGCTGTCGATGGACCTCGGGCCGGTGCGCGCCGGCTTCCTGGCGCAGTACGACTTCTACCTGCTCGAGACCAGCTCCTTCCTGCAGACGGTGACGACGATGCCGTTCCTGGTGGTGCCGGAGAAGGAGATCGGCCGCACCGAGATCTACTTCCGCTACCAGTGGCTCGACTACCTCGACACCGACTTCGAGATCCTCGACGGCAACGACTACGGCGGCGGCGTGCGGCAGGTGTTCGCCCTGAACGAGCCCGGGCGCGAACTGTGGGCCGGGTTCCAGGTCGACAATCACGACGCCACCCAGCCGGGCGGCGACCTCTACGCCTACGACGGCATCCAGGGGGAGCTGGCGCTGCTCTGGCCGCTGCCCTGGACCACCACCGCCCAGATCGGCTACCGTTACCGCCGCGAGTCCTACGACAGTGCCAGCGCAGCCTTCGAGCCCATGGGCGAGGCGCGGCTCGACCGCGAGAACCGCGTCGGCGTCGCCTTCCGCAAGGACATCAACGAGTTCCTCTCGTTCGTCGCTTCCTGGATCGGCACCTGGAACCAGTCCAACAAGAGCGCCTTCGAGTACGATCGCCAGATCGGCTCGCTCGGCGTCGAAGTGAGGTACTGACATGACCCGACGCATGCTCTCCCCCATCCTCGCCGGCGCGCTGCTGCTGTCGGCCGCCGTCGGCGCGCCTGCCGCGACCGAGGAGGAAGTCGGACACGTGGCCTCGGTCGAGGGCAACGCCGAGATCGGCCGCGGCGGGGTGTTCGCCGCCGCCGCCACCGGCGACGCCGTCCAGCTCGGCGACGAGCTGCGCACCACCGACGGCCAGATCCGCGTCGTCTTCCGCGACGATTCGGTGCTCAACCTCGGCCCGCGCACGCGCCTGCTGGTCGACGAGAACGTCTACCAGCCCGAGCAGGGCCGCTTCTCGTCGGTGGTCCGCCTGCTGGGCGGCAAGGTGCGCGCCGCGGTCGGCAAGGTCTACCGCGAGCCCGGCGCCTCGTACCAGATCGAGACGCCGACGGCGGTCGCCGGCGTGCGCGGCACGACCTTCGTGGTGTCGTTCGACGACGACAGCGAGGTCACCGAGGTGGTCGGCATCCGCGGCCGGGTCGAGGTGAGAAGCCTCGACGAGCGTCTCGGCGACGCGGTCTTCGTCACCGCCGAGCAGGGCACCACGGTCGCGCCGGGCGAGGCGCCGACCAAGCCGACCGTGCTCGATCCGGGCATCTACCGCGACCGCACCGGCGGCATGGAGATCATCAGCCTCTACGGTCTGGGCGCGGTGGCGAGCGGCGCGGCCCTGCAGGGCGGCTCGACGGTGCCCGAGCCGGATCGCGCGCCGCTGACGACCTCGAAGCTGAACACGCTGATGGACGATCTGCGCGACACGACCAACGTCGTCGGCCAGCCGCTGCCCGTGGTCGAGGGCACGCGCGGCCGCCTCGGCGTGCCGTTCTGAGCGCGATTCCTCCACTCTCCGCCCTCCTCCGCAGCCAGGCGCGGGGAGGGCGGGGAGGCGCGCGCCCCCGCCACCGCCCGTGCTGAGGAAGCACCCCGAGCTGCGCACCGCGATCCTGGTGGCGATCGCGATCGGAGCGCTCCGCCTCGCCGGCTGCGGCACGGTCGAGCTGGCGGAGATGCGCGCCCTCGACTACCGGCTGCGCCAGCGGGGAGCGTCGCCGGCATCCTCCGAGGTCGTGATCGTCGCGGTCGACGACCGCAGCATCGCCGAGCTCGGCCGCTGGCCGTGGCCGCGTGCGCGCATGGCGGAGCTGATCGACCGCATCGCCGCCGCCGGACCGGCGGTCGTCGGCTTCGACCTGGTGCAGTCGGAGCTCTCCGACGACTCGGCCGCCGGTGGGCGTCAGTCGCGCGCCGCCGAGGGCGGCGACGCCCTGCTGGTCGACGCCGTGCGGCGTACCGAGAACGCGGTGCTGGGCTACTTCTTCGAGCTCGGCCGCGGCGGGCAGGAGGCGCCGCAGGGCGAGAGCGTCTACCCGATCGTGCGCCGCGACCGCGAGGGCGTGGGCGAGAGTCGCGTGCCGCACGCCGTCGCGATCACCCGCAACCTGCCCGACCTCGACGCCGCGGCGCGCGCCCGCGGCTTCTTCAACTTCCTGCCCGACAGCGACGGCCTCTATCGGCGCGCGCCGATGGCGGTCGCGTTCGGCGGCCAGATGGCGACGCCGCTGTCGCTGACCATGCTGTCGCAGCGCTGGCCGGAGCGTCCGCTGTCGATCTCGTTCGACTCCTTCGGGGTCACCTCGGTGCGCTTCGGGTCGCAGTCGATCCCGGTCGGCGAGGACGGCCAACTGCTGCTCAACTTCCGCGGCAAGGGGCGCACCTTCCGCCACGTCGCCGCGGTCGACCTGCTCGGCGGCGAGGTGCCGGCCGAGGAGCTGCGCGACAAGCTGGTGATCGTCGGCGTCACCGCGGTGGCCGTCGGCGACGTGCGCGCCATGCCGCTCGACCCGGTCTACCCGGGGGTGGAGTTGCACGCCACGGCGCTCGACAACATCCTGCGCAACGACTTCCTCTACCAGGGGCTGGCGACGCCCGGCGACCTCTCCGCCATCACGGTGGCGGAGATCGCGCTGATCGCCGCCGGCTGCATCCTGCTCGGCCTGGTGCTGTCGCGCGCGCGCGGCGTGCGCGGCGCCTTCGCCGCCGCCTGCCTGCTCGCCGCCTGGATCTTCGGCAGCCAGCTCTACTTCCTCGAGAGCGGCGTGGCATTGCGCGCCGTCTACGCCTCGCTGGCGTTCCTGCTCACCTACGTCGCGATCGGAGTGGAGCAGTACGTCGCGCAGGAGCGCCAGACGCGCGAGACCCGCCGCATGCTCGACCTCTACCTCAGCCCGGCGGTGGCGCGCGAGCTCAGCCTGCATCCGGAGATGATCAAGCTCGGCGGCGAGAAGCGCGACCGCACCGTGCTGTTCTCCGACGTGAAGTCCTTCACCGCGATCTCCGAGCGGCTCGATCCCGCCGACCTCGTCGAGCTCCTCAACCTCTACCTCGGCGAGATGACGGACATCGTCTTCCAGTACGACGGCATGCTCGACAAGTACATCGGCGACGGCGTGATGGCGGTGTGGGGCGCGCCCCTGCCGCAGGACGACCACGCCCTGCGCGCCTGCCGCGCCGCCCTCGCGATGATTCAGCGCATGACCGACATCAACGCGCGCGGCGCCGAGCGCGGCTGGCCGGAGATGAAGATCCGCATCGGCATCAACAGCGGGCCGATGGTGTTCGGCAACATGGGGTCGACCCGCCATCTCAGCTTGACGGTGATGGGCGACAACGTGAACCTCGCCGCCCGCCTCGAAGGGATCAACAAGCTCTACCGCACCGCCGTCATCGCCAGCGAGGACACCTACCGCGCCATCGCCGACGAGATCCTCGGGCGCGACATCGACCTGGTGCGGGTGCGCGGGCGCACCCAGGTGGCGCGCATCTTCGAGCTGCTCGGCCCCGCGAGCGACGCCGCCCGCTGGCAACCGCTGCTGCGCGAGTTCGACGCCGGCCTGGCCGCCTACCGCGCCCGCGAGTGGGACGCCGCCATCGCCGCGCTCGAGCGCGCCGCCGCGATCGCGCCCGACGACGGGCCGACCGACCTCTACCTCCGCCGCAGCCGCCAGTACCGCGAGCAGCCGCCGCCCGCCGGATGGGAGCCCATCACCGACTTCAGCGAGTGAGCCGCGTTTTCACCTTGACTGCCCGGAAGCGAGCGTGGTAGCCGTCGCCGCAACCGATGGGACGCGACTGCGGTCGCGAAGGAGGGGCAGTGATGAGCACGACGAATCGAGGACGACTGGCGTACTGGCTGATTCCGGTCGCGATCCTCGCCTTCAGCATGATCTTCCAGGCCTGCGGCGACGACGACGAGAGCTGCGGCGACACCGAGGTCCTGCCGACCGAGGCGGCCTGCGAGGAGTACGCGGTGCAGTTCGACTGCGCCGACTTCTCCTACGACGCCGGGGACGCCATCTGCACCGTGTCGGGCTGCGCCTGCGCCTTCGTCATCGACGACATCGACGACTTCTAGGCACGGAGAGCACGGAGGTCTGGAGGCCGCGGAGGCGGCGTGCCGGGTGGAGCGACCCGCTCTTGGCGCAACGTCTCCGCGATCTCCAAGACCTCCGAGGTCTCCGTGCATCACTCGCCCAGCGGCAGGGCGAGCACGTTGAACTCGCCCACCCCGATCGCGCTCGGACGAGCCGACTGGTCGAGCGGCACGATCCAGGGTGAAGAGGCGAACAGCTCGATCGGCACCTTGCCGAGGTCGACCTCGGGATCGACGAGCCGCTGTGGCGGCCGGCGGTTGAGCGAGACCCAGCTCTCGGCGCGCACGATCGGGTCGAGCACGCCGCGGGCCTGGAAGCGCTCGCGCAGGTGGTGGGCGTACTGCACGATCATGTCGGGCGTGCCCGACATGCGGCGGCGCTGGCGATGGCTGAGCTCCTCCTCGGGGTCGATCTGCCAGGTCTCGCCGGTGCGCGGGTCGGTGACCTCGAAACGCACCCAGCCGTGCTTGCTGCGCAGCTTCATGTGCCACGAGAAGCGGTGCGCCTGCTCGTGCCAGCTCACCGAGCCGTCGTAGAGGAAGTGGCGCAGCGGCAGGAGGATCTGGAGCGCGAAGTAGACCCCGAGGAAGAGCAGCACCGGGGCGCGCCGGGCGGCCGCCGCCGGGGCGAGCGAGGGCGCGGGCGAGGTGCGGCGCAGCAGCCGGCGTGGGAAGTCCGGCGCCTCGAACAGCACCGCGGTGGCGAGCACCAGGAAGGGGAAGACGCCGATGCGGAAGAGCCAGTGGTTGGTGAGGTTGAAGATCAGCAGGCCGGCGAGCGCGAGGGGGAGAGTCCGGCGAGAGAAGAGCAGGAAGCCGACCAGCAGATCGAAGATCAGCCCGGCGTAGCTGAAGAAGTAGGCCGCCGGCTCGCTGGCGAGCAACGGACCGACGACGGGCACCGCCACCTTCGGCGCCAGCCAGGTGCGCATCGGCTCGCCGGCGAGCCAGTCGCCGTTCAGCTTGGCGACGCCGGCGTAGAAGAAGACGATGAAGATCTGCGCCTGGAGGGCGAGCAGATTCCAGTAGGGCACCGTCTCCGGCTGCGGCCGGCGCCACTGGTCGAGCGACATCCAGCGCTGCGCCGGCGCCAGCAGCAGCAGCAGCGCCAACAGGACGATGAGGTAGTAGTGGTTGTTGTACTGCGCCTTGTCGAGCAGGAAGACGTACAGGTAGGTGACCAGGAAGAGCCCCGCCGAGAAGCGGTAGAAGAGACCCAGGGCGATGCCCACCGCCGCCATCGCCATGAGGGCGAAGTGCAGGTAGAGGCCGTTGCCCGGCCAGGGAACGACGAACGGCGCCGCCTCGTAGGGGAACAGGAAGGGCGGCGCCAGGTAGGTCGCGGCGATGCCCTTGCGCGCGAAGTAGCGCAGCGATTCGTACGTCATCAGCGCGCCGAAGAGGAAGCGGAAGGCGCCCAGCGAAGCCGCGTCCACCGGCGCGAAGAGCTTGTCGATCAGCCGCGCCACGCGCTGCCTCTCTGCCTGGAATCGGCGCGACTGACAACATAGAAGACGGCGATATGCCCCTGCTCGCCCTGCTGCTCTCCCTGCTCCTGGCGTCGCCCGCCGCGGCCCAGTCCGACGCCGAGGTGCGCGAGTTGCGCGCCCGCTTCGACCTCGCCGCCGCCGCCTTCCGCGGCGGTGACGCGCAGGGCGCGCGCGCCGGCTTCGAGGCGGTCGCCGCGGCGCTGGCGCCGGCGTTTGCCGCCGGCCAGATCCCGCCGCGCTCCGTCGACGAACGCTGGGTGCTCTATTCGTCGGCGGTGCTGATGCAGAGCGACCTGTGGCGCTACCACGCCAAGCAGCCGGCGCGCGCGCGCGATCTCGAAGCGGCGCTGGCGCGCGAGGCCGAGCGCCTGGGCTACACCGACCTGGCGGCGGCCCAGTGGATCGCCGTCGGCGACCTGGAGCGCTTCGACCTGAGCGATCCGAAGGCCGCCCTGGTGGCGTACGGGCGGGTGGCGGAGTTGGGGAAGCAGGGGAGTGCCGTCGACGGGGCGCTCTGGAACCAGGCGATCGAAGGGCGGGCGCGCACGCCGGGCGGCTCGCCCGGGGCGCTCGCGGACGTCCGGCTGGAGGTGCCGCTGACGCTCGAGCACGTCGAGGCCACCAGCCTCGTGGTCCCCCATCTGCGGGTGTATGGGCGGGGCGCCCCCGAAGCGGCCTACGGCGATTTCGCCGCCGCCCATCCGCGCAGTTTCCGCGCCGCCCATGCCGAGTATGCCCGCCTCCTTCTCCCGATCGTCTTCCGCGGCGACCACGTCGGCGATCCGGCGGTCTTCGTGGCCGCCTTCGAACAGACCTACCCGGACAGCCTCCTGCAGGTGACCGCCCTTCAGCAGCTCGCCGACCATTACCAGCGCCTCGGCGACGAGGCCGCGGCGCAGCGAACCCGCGCCCGCCTGCCGGCGGTCGAAAAGCGGCTGCGCCTACCGCCACAAGGAGACAAGGCACGGCAATCCTGAACGCCCGGAACCCGTTCGGTTTTGTCCGAGCGGCCCGATCGGGCAGCAGAGCAGGGGCGCCGGTCAGACGGCAGGAAACTTGCTCAACCACCTCACAGGACGCCTGCGACATGCCATGGTTCGTGCGGAGATGATCGGGATCGACCCAGTTTGGCAGCGAATCGTGCTGCCCTCGACCGCCCTGCTGCGGCTCGGGATGGTACTGGCCGTGGTCGGCGCCGGCGCGTTCCACGTCGAGGTGACGCCGGCGGTGCGGGGGTTCGCGCTCGGCCTTGGCGTGCTCTACGCCTGCGGCTACGCCGCGGTCTGGGCGGGCAGGCTCGCGCCGGCCGCGCTCGGCGCGACGGCGGCGATCGACGCGCTGCTCGCCGGGGCGCTGGTCGGCGGGGCGGGGGTGCACGCACCGCTGGCCGGCTTTCTGGTCCTGCTGGCGCTGGCGGTCGCGCACATGTGCGGCGGCATGCGCCTGGCGGCGCTGGCGCTGCTCACGGCCGGGCTCGGCTGGGGAGCGATGCAGCTCGCGGGGGTGGCCGGCCTGATCTCGGCCGGGGTGTGGCAGGGCGCCGACTTCCACCTCGCGCTGGAGGTCGAGAGCAGCTACCACGGTCAGCCGCTGGTGGCGCTGACGGAGCACCAGATCGTGCGCGCGGCGCTGGCGACCTTTCTGCTGGTGTCCCTCAGCGGTTGCCTCGCCTTCGCGCGCGCCATGGGGGAACGGCGGCGGGTGGCCCGGGCCTGCAGTCGCGTCGACGCGCTCGAGGCGATCGTCGACTGCTGCACCCAGGGGGTCTCCGAGCAGGAGTTCTGGCGGGCGGTCGCGCGCGGCGCCGAGGCCTTCACCGGAACGCGCGTCCTGGTCGCCTGGCTCGAGGGCGACTCGCTGCGCCTCGACGAGAGCGACGGAGCGGGGCAGGGGTGGGCGGGCCTGCACCTGCCGGCGAGCGCGCGCGCCAACCTGATCCTGCGCGCGATCGCGACCGGCCGCGAGGCCGAGGCCGAGAGCGCCGCCGACCTGTTGGCGGGCTCGGACGCGGTCGCGCCCGCGGGCGGGCCCCGCCGGGCGCGCTACCTGATCGTACCGGTGCCCGGCATGGAGGCAGCGCTGATCGCGATCACCACTTCGGGAGCGGGGGCAGCGGCCGACGGCCTGCGCATCGTCGCCGAGCGCGCCGCCCAGGTGCAGCGCGCCTGGCACCGCTTCGGCCACGAGTACGATCTGGAGACCGCGCCGGCCGGCGCCTGAGGAGATCTGTCGATGAGGAGAATCGCTCTCGCCCTGGTGGTGTCGCTGTGGTGCGCGGGCGCGGCGCGGGACGGTGCGGCGCAGGAGAGCGCGGCGCAGGAGAGCGCGGCGCAGAAGGAGTTCGCCCGCGGGCTGGCGGCGATGTCGCGCGGCGAGCTCGACGAGGCCGCGAAGCGCTTCCAGGCCGTGCTCGTGCTCGACCCGAAGTCGTTCGAAGCGCGCAACAACCTGGCGGTGATTTACAGCGAGCAGGGCAACTACGATGCCGCGCTCGACGAGATGCGCGCCGTGGTCGAGCTGCAGCCCGGCTACTACCGCGGGCGCAAGAACCTGGCCGAGTTGTACGCGCGGCTGGCGCACACCGCGTTCCTCGACGCCGCCGCGGTGGCGCCGCCCGAGGAGAAGGAATCGTTGGCGCTGCGCGCGCGCCAGCTCGGTGCGCCGGCGGCACCCGGCGCCGCCGGTGTTGGCGCGCTCGAGCCCGCCAACGCACCCGCGCCGCCGGCGCAGGCAGCGGCGGCCGCGCCGGCAGCGGGCGGGGCTGCGGCGGCCGCGCCGGCGACGGCCGCAGCTCCGGCGGCGCCCGCCGCCGAACCGGCCGCCACCGTCGCGATCGAAGGTACGCCGGCGCAGATCCTCGCCCTCGCCGAGGTGCCTGGAATCGCCATCAGCGACGGCGGCATCCGCCTGTACCGCCAGATCGGCTCGACCGTGCACCCGGCCGAGCGCATCGCGGTGCGCAAGAGCGCGCCGCTGCCGAGCGCACCGGCCTTCTACGTCGCCGTGCCGGACGAGGGGCGCGTCGACCTGCTGCCGCTGGCGCGCGGCGAGAAACCGCTGGCGCTGCGCGACAAGGGCAGCGGGCCGCGCGACGTCGTGATTGACCCCGAGGCGCTGGCGACGGTGCGCAACGCGGTGCAGGCCTACCTCAGCCCGGCGGTGATCGGCGCGGCGCTGCGCCCCGGCGACGCAACCGTCGCCCAGGCGAAGCACGCCGCGGTGCTGGCGGCGTTCCAGAACTGGGCGAGCGCCTGGCAGGGCAAGGATCTCGAGCGCTACGTGCAGGCCTACACCCCGGACTACAACCCGGCCGGCGGGCCAGGTCACCAGAAGTGGCTCGAGCAGCGCGGCAAGGTCTTCGAGCGCAGCGGCGACCTCACCATCGCGCTCTCCGAGCCGGTGATGCTGCAGGACGGCGATGCGGTGGTCACGCTCGCGCGCCAGGAGTATCGCTCGAAGCTGCAGTCCTCGACCGGGGTGAAGAAGCTCACCTGGGTCGCGTCGCCGAGCGGCTGGAAGATCAGTGCCGAGGAGATGCTGAGCGAGAAGAAGGGGTAGGCGCGCGCTCGGCCGTCGGCCCCACGCGCCGGAGGAAGGCGGCGTAGCCCCAGGTGTTGCGCTCGCCGTCGGCGAGGCGCAGCAGCGATACCTCCGCCAGCGTCTCGTCCCCGACCCGCGCCAGGCCGAGAGCGGACGGCCCTTCGGCAACGGCGCGCTGCAGCAGCGCCGGGGTCGCCTCGCTGCCGAAGAGATCGCCGAGCGAGCGCGGCGGCGGATCGACCAACCAGTCGTCCTGCAGCGGCTCGCAGGCCGCGACCTCGCCGGTCGCATCGAGCCAGAGGATGAGCTCGGCATCGCGCGGCGTGGTGGCGCGCACGCCCTCGCGCCCGCGTAGACGCGGCGCCGGGTGAGCGCGCAGCGGCCCCTTGCGCGGCGAAGGGAACAGCAGCGCCAGGCGGGTCGCGGCGCGGCCCAGGTCGGCGGCGAGACGGTCGAGGTCGTCACGCTCGCCGATCGCCAACAGCAGGCCGACGACCGGCCCCCCGGGACGCGCGATCGGAACCACCACGAACGGCAGTGGGCTGACGCGCGCGAACAGCCGCTCGCGGGTGGAGAACGGCAGCGAGGTCGCGCCGCGGCGCAACAGCGCCCCCAGCTCGACTCCGCGCTGCGGCTGACCGCTGCGCACCGCGCGCCCGAACTCGGGAACCTCGGCGTAGGAGACGCTCACCGCCGCCAGCAGGGCGGCGGCGGAGCGCAGTCCGGGATCGGTGCTGTCGGGAGGCGACGCCACCAGCAGGCGCGAGCGCACGCCGGGCGAGGAGACCGGGAAGAGCGCCGTCACCGCGTCGGCCATCAGCCCGACGGCCGGCAGGGCGGCGCTCAGGGGATCGCCGTCGCCGTTCAGCAGGACGTCGGAGACGAGGGAACGAGCGCGCGCGTGGCGCAGCTCGTCGCGCAGCGCGCCGACGCCCAGTCGCAGGCGGCGAAGGAGGAAGAGCACGGCCGCGACGGCGCCGGCGCCGACGGCGACGAGGAGGGAGATGGGCTCAAGCGTGATCGGCGTCATCCTCGGATTCCGACTCCATCGTCCACACCCCGGGCTCGCTTCGCAAGCGAAGGCCGGCCCGGCGCGCCAGGCAACCGGCGACGTCCCAGGCGAAGGCCTCGCCCAGACCGGGATGACGCAGCGCGAGGGTGGCGGGCCCGGCCTCCACCCGCAGGGTCCCGGGCGGTAGCTCGAGGATCGCCGCCCGCAGCGCGGCCGCGAGGACGGCGGCGGCGCCAGCGCCGCACGGCACGTACGCCGGCGATTCCCGCTCCCAGGCGACCTCGAGGTCGCGCGCGCGCAGGCGCCCCTGCCGCGCCTCGAGGGCGGCGCGCAAGGCGCCGGCCAGATCGGCCACCCGGTCGCTGCCGTCGGCGTCGAGCGCGAACCAGTCGCTCCACGCCAGCCGGTCGTCGAGGTCGATCAGGTGCTCGGCCAGCAGCCGGCAGGCGATCTCCACCGAGATCGGGCGGCGCGCCGCCCGTGCCAGCGCGGCCAGCGTCTGGGCCTGATCGAGAGCCGGCCGCAGGGCGAGATCGGCGCGGCGCACGGCGTGGGCGAGCTCGCGGTCGGAGGGCGGCGCGGGGTGCGGCCGGCTGGCCACGCGCGCGACCGCGACCGGCAGGGAGTAGGGATCGTCCCAACTGGCGCAGGCGAGTCGTTCTTCCGCCGGCGCGGGCGCGGCCGGGGGGTCGACCAGCACCAGACCCGCCGCCGGCCAGCGGCGGCGGGCCTGCCGGGCGAGGTCCTCGTCCCACGGGCGCGGCGCCACCACCACCGCCGCCGGCGCCGGCGAGCGCGGCCGAGCGCGGGGCGTGTCGGCGGCGGCCACGTCGAAGACCTCGTCGAGCATGATGACGAGAGTTTCGCGCTGCTGCTCAGAGTTGGACAGCGCGACCACCGCCGCCCGGGCCGTGCTCATGGCGCTGCCCCCGCAACCGCGCACCCGCCCATGCGTCCCGCACGGACTCCGCCTGGAATTCTTGCCACCGTGGCTCCCTTGCCCGATTCGAAGGCGGTACCATCGCGCAGCCTGAGCGGCGGAGTCAAGCAACTGGGGCGCATACCCCTGCGCGGTGCAAGGGCGATTCCAATCCGCTATAGGGCGCCCATGCGTCGAACCGACCTGGAAGAGTTGGAGGAGCGGATCCTCGCGCCGTGGGCGATGCTGAGCCGGCGCAGCCGGGGCAGGGCGCACGCCGAGCCCGAGCATCCGCTCCGCCTGGCCTTCCAGCGCGACCGCGACCGGATCGTGCATTCCACCGCCTTTCGGAGACTGGAGTACAAGACCCAGGTCTTCGTGAACCACGAAGGCGACTACTACCGCACCCGGCTGACGCACTCGATGGAAGCTGCCCAGATCGGGCGCACGCTGGCGCGCGTCCTGGGCCTCAACGAGGATCTCTCGGAGACGGTGGCGCTGGCGCACGACCTCGGGCACACGCCCTTCGGCCACGCCGGCGAGCGCGAGTTGGACGAGTTGATGCGGCCCTACGGCGGCTTCGAGCACAACGCCCAGTGTCTGCGCATCGTCGAAGTGCTGGAACGGCGCTACGCCGCCTTCGCCGGCCTCAACCTGACGTTCGAGGTGCGCGAGGGAATCGTCAAGCACTCGCCGCCCTACGACCGGCCGCTGGCGGAGCGCTACGAACCGGGGCAGGCACCCTGTCTCGAGGCGCAACTGGTCGACTATGCCGACGAGATCGCCTACAACGCCCACGACATCGACGACGGCCTGCAGTCGCAGATGCTCGACCCGGACGAGCTCGCGGGGCTCGAGCTGTGGCGCACCCACCTGGAGCGGACGCGCGCGCGTCTGCCGGGTCTGGAGCCCGGCATCGAGCGCTACCACGCGATCCGCTCGCTGATCGACTTTCTCGTGACCGACCTGATCGACCACACCAGCGGCCGCATCCGCGAGCTGGGTATCGCGAGCGTCGACGACGTCCGCGCGCACGGCCGGCCGCTGGCCCAGCTCAGCCCGGCGGTCGCGGCGCAACTGCAGCAGCTCAAGGCCTTCCTGATGGCCAATCTCTACACCCATCATCGCGTCGTGCGCATGATGCACAAGGCGCAGCGGGTGATGCGCGACTTGTTCACCGCCTACCTGGAGGATCCGCGCCAGCTACCGGCCCACATCCTGCGGCGGAAGGACGAAGGGGAGGAGATCCCGCGGGTGATCGCCGACTACATCGCCGGGATGACGGATCGCTTCGCGGTCGAGGAGCACGCCAAGCTCTTCGACCCGCCGGTGCGGGCCTGAGGCACCGCCCCTGGGTAACGTCCGATAAGACAGATTAGGCGCACCCAGAGAGCGGGGCCGGGCGACCGGCGCCGGCCCGCTTGCCGGGGCGGCCGTTCGCTCGCCCCGGCGCTCAGCCGAGCGCGGCCAAGCGGGCTTCCGCCAGCGCCCTCTCGGGCGCCTCGGGGAAGTCGGCGAGCAGCTTCTGGTAGGCGGCCTTGGCCTTGGCGTTGTCGCCGGCGCGCTCGGCGTTGCGAGCCTCACCGAGGATCGCGATCGCGGTGTACGGCCCGCCGGCGGCGGCGGCCTGGGCAAAGTGCGAGGCCGCGTCGGCGAACTGCTGGTTGCCCTCGAGCGCGTAGGCCTCGTTCACCAGGACACGCTGCTGCAGGAAGCCGTCGACCCCTCCGCCGGCGGCGTTGAAGCCGGCAGCCGCCTTGGCGAACTCGCCCTGGCTCAGGGCCACCTGCGCGCCGTAGATCCGGCCGAGATCGGCGAACAGCTCCGGGGCGCTGCCGGTCTGGGCGAGCTCGTCGAAGACCTTGGCCGCCTCCGGCAGCTTCTTCTCCGCGTACAGCGCCATGCCGCGCGCCAACGTGGTGTTGGCCTGCTCCCACTGCGTTGCGCGGAAGCTGGAGAGCGCCAGGCCGCCGAGCAGCAGCGCCAGCAGCGCCACCGCGCCGCCGGTCACCGTGCTCTGGTGCTCCTGCGCGTACTTGAGCGCCCGTCCGGCGAGCGTGTGAAACTCGTCCGGCTGGCGCAACTCCTTCCTCAGGGTTCTGGTTGCCACCGTTCGTTACTTTCCGCCGTTTTTGTCGTGCGATTGGGGATCGGCCGCGCGCCGGCGGCTACATCTTGTACTTGAAGTCGTCGGGGTTCATCTTCTCGAGGATCTCCGACCACTGGTCGCTCGGGACGTTGGAGAGATTGGTCTCGGCCCCCTCTTCCGTCTGCTGCAGCACGCTCGAGCTCTCCAGCACCTGCTTGGCGACGTAGATCGGGCACTTGGTCCGCAGGGCTAGGGAGATGGCGTCGGAGGGTCGCGCGTCGAGTGCCAGATGCCCGTCGCTGACCTGGATGTGGATGACCGCGAAGTAGGTGTTGTCCTTCAGATCGGTGATCTCGATCGACTCGACCGCGCCGCCCAGCTCGCCGATGATCGTGCGCAACAGGTCGTGCGTCATCGGCCGCGCCATCTTGACCCCCTCGAGCTCGGTCGCCATCGCGGTCGCCTCGAGAAGTCCGATCCAGATCGGCAGGTTGAGCTTGTTGTCCTGATCCTTGAGCACGACGATGGGCGTCTTGGTGACCGGGTCGAGCGTCAACCCACCCACGCTCATCAGGATCATGTCGTCACGCATCGATGAGTCCCTCGGGAAGCCGGCATTCTGGCCGAAAATGGAGACGTCGGTCAACCTCGCCCGGCAAGGTTGTTCGACGTCCGACGCCCGGCGACCCCGCCAGCCCGCTCAGGTGACGAGACGGTCGATCACCCGGTAGAGCTGGTTCAGGTTGCGGCACTCCTCGACCACGTCGCAGTGCTGCTGGTAGCGGTCCATCTCGCTGTCGCCGAAGCCCCAGGTGAGCTTGTTCTCGGGGTTGAGCCAGATGACCTGCTTGGCGCGCTGCTGGACCTCCTTCAGCACCCATTCGTGCGGGTGGTTGTAGTTGTTGCGCGCGTCGCCCAGCACGATCACCGAGGTCTTGTTGTTCACGCAGGAGATGAAGTCGCGGTGGAAGCTGCGGAAGGCGCGGCCGAAGTCGGAGTGCGCGAAGACGTTGATGACGTCGCCGGTGAGCGCTTCCTCGATCGCCTCGTTGATCTCGCGCTCCTCGAACAGGCGCGTGATCTCGCCGAGGTCGCTGACGAAGATGAAGCTGCGCACGCGCGAGTACAGGTCCTGCAGAGAGTAGACGAACTGGAGCATGAAGCGGGAGACGTTGCGCACCGAGTCCGACACGTCGCACAGCACCACGATCTGCGGCTTGTCGCGGATCTTGCGGTCGAACTGGATGCGGAACGGCACGCCGCCGAACTGCAGGTTCTTGCGCATCGTGTCCTTGAGGTCGAACTTGCCGCGCTTCGCCTTCTTGCGGCGGATGGCGACGACGTTCTTCAGCCGTTGCGCCAGCTTCGCCACCGCTTCCTTCATCCTCCGGATCTCGTCCTCGGAGAGGTAGTAGAAGCTCTTCTCCGCCAGGTTCTGCATGCGCTGGCGCTCGCGCAGGGTGTGGTCCTGCTTCTCCAGCTCGCTGCGGACGAACTTCTTGATGATGTCGGTGAGGTCCTTCAGGCGGCGGTCGAGCAGCTTCTCGAGCTTCTCCTTCAGCTCGGGCGGCAGATCGGCGTCGCCCAACCCCTCCTTCATCAGCTCGAGCTCGCGCGCCACGCCCCCCAGCCCGAGTTGCTCCGCCATCGAATGGCTGTAACGGCCCTCCTGGAACGGGCGCTGGATGTTCTGCAACTGCGCCTGCTCGGCCGCCTGCTTGAGCATGCGCTCGAGCTGTCCGGTGTCGTTCTCCAGCAGCGCCTTGGTCAGCTCGGACAGGTCGAGGTCGAGCTGCTCGGCGAGCTGCTTGAGCAGGTCCATGAGCTGCTGGAAGTCGGCGTCGCTCAGCTCGAGGTCGCCCTGGGTGGTCTGCGCGTTCGAGCGCAGGATGTCACCCAGGCCGGTGAAGTAGAGATCGAACAGCTCGTCGAACAGCGACAGGTCGACGCTGCGCTTCACCAGGGCCGTGCGCAGCGCGTCCTTCATCGTCAGGCGCTCGCCCAGCCCGGTGACCTGCAGGGCGTTGAACACATCCATCTGCTCGGCCATCGAGACGCGCAGGCCGTTCTGCCGCAGCAGGCCGGTGAACTCGATGATACGGCGGTCCATGGCGCGCTCGCCGCCCGCTCAGTGCAGGACGTCCTTGGCGCCGCCGTCGCCCTTGGCGGGCTCGGCCGGCTCCTTCGCCTTCTGCTTCTGCACCCAGTCCTTGAGCTCGTCCTGCGCCTTGCGGATGTCGCCCTCGTACTTGAGGATCGTGTTGAGCGTCTCGTTCACCAGGTCCTGGTCGAGCGCGTCGATGTTGAGGATCGTCAGCGCCTTGGCCCAGTCGAGCGTCTCGCTGATGCTCGGTCCCTTCTTCAGATCGAGCTTGCGGATGCGCTGCACCACGTCGATCAGAGCCGCCGCCAGGTTGTCGTGGATCCCCGGCACCTTCATCCGCACGATCGCCAGCTCCTGCTCGGCCGGCGGGAAGTCGATGAAGAGGTGGAGGCAGCGGCGCTTGAGGGCGTCGGACATCTCGCGCGCGTTGTTGCTGGTGAGCACCACCATCGGGATCTGCCGCGCCTTGAGCGTGCCGAGCTCGGGAACGCTGACCTGGAAGTCGCTCAGCACCTCGAGCAGGAAGGCCTCGAACTCGCTGTCGGCCTTGTCGATCTCGTCGATCAGCAACACCACCGGCTTCTCCGCCGTGATCGCCTTGAGCAGCGGCCGGGGCAGGATGAAGCGGTCGGAGAAGAAGACGTCGTCCTCGCTCGCGATCCGGTCGACCGCCTGCGCCAGCGACTTGGAGCTGCCGATGACCTCGCTGATCTTGTCCTTCAGGATCTGCGTGTAGAGGAGCTGCTTGGCGTACTCCCACTCGTACAGCGCCTTG
>Ga0268299_1002153_pt1 | contig 25821 bp, 20 predicted proteins | sample NOBtaG_FD_193484 | JGI IMG/M metagenome (GOLD analysis project Ga0268299, IMG submission 193484) | Activated sludge microbial communities from bioreactor in Nijmegen, Gelderland, Netherland - NOB reactor | ecosystem: Engineered > Bioreactor > Aerobic > Activated sludge | place: Netherlands...
CGCGCGCTCGTTCCCGGCACGGAGCGCATCGCGCGCTGGTGGCCGAACGTCCGCAAGGTGGTGTTGCCGCGTGGCGATCACGCGGACATCGCGATGTTGCCGGAGGTCATCGCCGAGGTGCGACGCCTGCTGCAGCCGTAGTCACCGGGGGGAGGGCGCAGGTCCGTGCCGCGGGCTGGGCGAAACCCAGCCTCGGCTCGGGCCGTACCAGCCAGAACCCGCAACGCGTCCTTCGCCCCCCGACGATGGCATCCCACCTCCGTCTCTCGCGCGCCGGCTTGCACGCCCTCGCGCTGATGGTCCTCACGCTGCTGTCGTTCGGCGGCTGTTCCGAAGGGCACGCCGAGGTCGTGCGCCTGCGCGAGGCCTGTGCCGCGGGGACCGCGGCGGACTGCAGTACGCTCGGAGGCCGATATCGCGACGGTCACCACGTGTTGCGCGACGAGGCCGAGGCCGCGCGCTTGTTCCAGCTCGCCTGCGAGCAGCGATTCGGCGACGGATGTGCGTCGCTGGGCCTCATGCAGCTCGTTGGGCGTGGGGTGAAGCGCGACACCGCGCAGGCGCGCGCCTTGCTGGCCCGCGGTTGCGAGGCCGGGGCCCCATCCGGATGCGCCAACCTCGGCCGCCTCATGGTCCGCGACACGGGCAGCAGGCGCGACATCGGCGCAGCCGTCGGGTTGCTCACCAAGGCCTGCGACGCCGCCGATGCCTTGGGCTGCGCCGAGCTCGGAGCACTGCACCGGAGCGGCGACGGGGTGCGGCCGGACCCGGTACTCGCCCGTGCGCTCTTTGAGCGGAGTTGCCGCGATGCGGCGACGGTCGGTTGCACCGGACTCGGCCAGCTACACGCTGACGGTGTGGGCACGCCGCGGAACGATTCGATCGCGAAGACACTGTTCACGCGTGGCTGTACGGACGATGCGGCGGCCTGTGTGCAACTCGGGCGCTTCGCCGAGGAGGGCCGCGCGGGGCCCGTGGACTACCAGATGGCGGCGCGGCAGTATCGCAGCGCCTGCCAGCGCCGGGACGGCGAAGGCTGCTATCGACTCTCGCTGCTGTACGAGACCGGCGCGGGGGCCTTCCGCGATGCCGAGCGCGCCACGCAGGCGCGCCAGCAGGCCTGCGACCTCGGATACCGCAAGGCCTGCCCGCCGGCGAGGGCCACACCATGACGGCACCGGGCATCCTCGCTGCCGAGCACCTCACCAAGGACTACCCGAACGGGGTGCGTGCGCTCGACGATGTGAGCTTCACCATCGACGACGGCATCACGGGCATCCTGGGCGAGAACGGCGCGGGCAAGAGCACCGCGATCAAGATCCTGTTGGGCCTGCTGCGTCCTACCAGCGGCCGTGCGCTCGTACTCGGACAGGACGCCAATGCCGACATCACCGTGCGCGCGCGGCTGGGCTACATGCCGGAGCACGATTGCCTGCCGAGCCAGGTGAGCGCGGCCGAGTTCCTGACGCACATGGCGGAGGTGAGCGGGTTGCCGCCGAAGGTCGCGCGGACCCGTGCAGCGGACACGCTGCGGCACACCGGGCTGTTCGAGGAGCGCTACCGCGCGATCGGCGGCTACTCCACCGGCATGAAGCAGCGCGTGAAGCTCGCGCAGTCGCTCGTGCACGACCCCGCGGTGGTGTTCCTCGACGAACCGACGGCGGGGCTCGACCCGGCCGGGCGCGAGGAGATGCTCGACCTCATCCGGAAGACGCATCGCGAGTTCGGCATCAGCGTGCTGTTCTCGTCGCACCTGATGGGTGACGTGGAGCGCACCTGCGACCGCATCATCGTGATCAACGGCGGGCACGTGGTCCACCATGGCGAGGTCGCCGGATTCACGCGCGAGATGGAGACCGTGTTCATCGAGGTGGATCACGGGCGCGAGGGGTTGATCGCGGCGCTCGCGGCCCGCGGCGTCACGGCCAGCGAGGATGCCGGCGGCCTGGTCCTGTCGGGCGTGGATGAATCGATCTACGACATCGTGCGTGATGCGCTGGTGGCCTCGGGTGCGCCGCTGCGCCGCATGGCCCCGCGTCGGCGGGCGCTCACGGAACTCTTCGAGCGCGGAGGGGCCCCCGCATGAGCCGCGAACCACTGGTGCAGGGCGGTACCGTCTTCGACATCGGGTATCAGCGGTATGACGGTCCGCGCGAAGGCCGGCAGCGCCCGCGTCGAGCCGTCTTCAAGGATGGACTGCGCATCGCCTTCGGCCTCGGCCGCGGTCCGCGGGCCAAACTGCTGCCGTGGACGTTCATCAGCCTGCTCTGCCTGATCGCGCTGATCATGGCCCTCATCGCCGGCGCCGCGGACCGGATCGCCGGGCAGGGGGCGGCCGAGCGTGCGAACCTGCCCTCACACGGCGACTTCAACGCGTTCGCGAGCATGCTGCTCTTCGCGTTCGCGGCCCTGGCGGCTCCGGAGCTCCTCTGCCGCGACCGGCGCGACGGCGTGCTGAGCCTCTACCTGGTCCGCCCGCTCACCGGCAGCGACTACGTGATGGCTCGCTGGTCCGCGTTCCTCGTGGTGATGCTGCTCGCGGCGCTGCTGCCGCAGACCATCCTGTTCATCGGCCTGGTCCTCGGCGATCTCGAGCCGATGGTCTACTTCCGCACGCACTGGCTCGACGTGCCGCGGTTCCTGGGGGCCGGCGTGGCGATGGCGACGTACCTGACCTCGCTCGCGCTGCTCGTGGCGTCGTTCACCTCGCGACGGGCGTATGCGTCCGTCTTCCTCGTCGGCCTGTTCGCCATCACCACACCCTTCACGGCCGGACTCGCGCAGGAACTGCCCGGGGCGGTCGGCCAATGGGTCTCCATGTTCAATGTCACCAACATCCCGCTGCACGTGAACGACGTGTTCTTCGGCGCCACGACCGAGTTGACCGAGGACGCCCCCGCCCGGGAGCTGGGGAGCACGATGCTGGTGGGCTGGTGGGCCCTCACCACCGCACTCGCGACGACGGTCCTGTGGTCGCGCTACCGCCGGATGACGCCATGAGCGATCCCCGGGCGGCCGTGATCCGTGTGGAGGGTGTCTCGCGCTGGTACGGCAGCGTGGTGGCCGTGAGCGACGTGAGCTTCGACGTGCAGCCGGGCATCACCGGACTGCTCGGTCCCAACGGCGCCGGCAAGACGACGCTGCTGCGGATGATGACGGGGTTGGCGGAGGTGTCGAGCGGCCGCGTGACCATGTTCGGCGAACCCGTGCGCGACAACCCGGCGCTCTACCGCCGGATCGGCGTCATGTCGGAGCACGAGACGGTCTACGGCTTCATGACCGGGCGCCAGTTCGTGACGCTCATGGGGGAACTGCGCCGCGTGCCGGACCTCGAACAGGCGGTGGATCGGGCCATCGCGCTGGTGGACCTGGTGGATGCCCAGCATCGCCGCATGGACACGTACTCCCGCGGCATGCGCCAGCGCATGCGGCTCGCCGCGACCGTGGTGCACTCGCCGGAGGTGCTCATCCTCGACGAGCCGCTCAACGGCGCCGATCCGCGGCAGCGCGTGCACTTCAAGCGGCTGCTGCAGCATCTCGCCGGCACGGGCTGCACCATCGTGCTCTCGTCGCACATCCTCGAGGAGGTCGAGGAGCTCGCCGACACCGTGCTGCTCATCGTGAACGGCAAGCTGGCGGCGTCGGGCGGGTTCCGCGCGATCCGTGCGGCGCTGGACCAACGGCCGTATCACGTGCGCATCGTCGCCGATGCCCCGCGGGCGCTCGCGGCGGCGATCGTCGGGCTGCCCTCGGTGGAAGCCGTGCAGGTGGATCCGGACGGCGCGCTGGTGGTGTTGAGCCGACAGGTGCAGGCCCTGCAAGTGGAGTTGCCGCGTCTCGCCCAGCGCGAGGGGATCCGGCTGCGTCGGGTGGAACCACTCGACGACTCGCTGGAGAGCGTGTTCGGTTACCTGGTGGGGGGCTGAGCGATGAGTGCCGTGTACCATCTCACCCTGCGCCAGCTCACCGGGCGCTGGCGCCTGCTCGTGCTGACCGCCCTGTCGGCGATGCCGGTGGCGATCGCCGCGCTCATGCTGAGCCTCGACCGCGCCCCGTCGGTGCGCGAGTTCGAGGGCGGCGTGATCGGCGCGATGTTCGCCGGGGCGATCATCCCCTTGGTGGTGCTCGCGCTGGCCGGGGTCTCGTTCGCCAACGAGATCGAGGACCGTACCCTGGCCAACCTCGTGCTGTCGCCGGTGCCGCGCTGGCAGATCGCGATCCCCAAGCTGCTGGCGGCACTCACGGTGGCCGGCCCGTTCGTGGCGGTCAGTGCGGCGGTCACGGCGCACATCGCGTACGTGGGCGATCCGGTCGCGACCACGGCCCTGACCATCGGCATGCTGGTCGCGGTCGCGCTGTACGCGTCGCTCTTCACCTGGCTCGGGCTGGTGACCACGCAGGCGATCGGCATCGGCCTGCTCTACGTGGTGATCTGGGAAGGGCTGTTCTCCGGGTTCGTGGCCGGCGTGCGCCTGCTCAGCCTGCGCCACTACGCACTCGCGGTGGTCAACGGACTCGACCCGCGGCGGTTCCCGTCACTCGCGCTGCCGCCGTTCCCGGTGGTGGTCGCGCTCTGCGTGGTCGCGGTGGTGGTGTTCACCTGGTTGACCGTGCGCCGGCTGCGGCGCATGGACGTGCCGTGAGCTGAGGCGCGCTCAGCGCGCGGGCAACGCCGCCGTGCGCAGGCGCGCCAGCTCCGCACGCAGTGCCGGCAACAGCGAGTCGCCGCGCGCCGTCCCCATCAGGTTGTCCAGCTGGTACGGATCGCGCTCCAGGTCGTAGAGCTCCTCCATGCCCGGCAGCTCGCGGTACTCGATGTACGTATGGCGCTCGGTGCGCACGGCATCGTAGCCCATGCGGCGGATGCGCGGGAAGACGATGTCGCTGGTGTACTCGAGCAGCAGCGAGTGCCGCCAGTCGGTGGCGCTGCCGTCGAGCACGGGCACCAAGGACAGGCCCTGCCGGGGCACGCTGTCCCTCACGCCGGCCACCGCCAGCACCGTGGACGCGAAGTCGATGGTCTGGACCAGCTGCGCCGGTGTGCTGCCGGCACGCGCGAGGCGCGGGAAGCGGATGAGCAACGGGATGCGGGCCGTCTCCTCGTACGCGAGCCGGCGCTCCTGGTCGAGTCCGTGCTCGCCGTAGAAGTAGCCGTGGTCGCTGGTGAACACGATGAGGGTGTTGTCGAGCGCCTGCATCGCATCGAGCGTCGCGAGGATGCGGCCGAGGGATTCGTCCACGCCGAGCAGCATCTCGAGCCGCGCGCGGATGTCGCGATCGCTGGTGCCGGTGGCCGGGGAGAGTGGCGGCAGGCCCGGGATCACCTGCGCGAGGGCGGGCTTCCGCGTCGGGGCGACGGTCGCGTTGGGCCGTCGTGGTACGGTGGCGTTCGCGTACCGACCGGCGTGCCGCGGAGCCGGCACGAATCCCTCGGGCTGCCCCGCCGCCATCGCACCGCGCGTGCCGTCGTTGCGCTGCAGGATGTTGGGATGCAGCGCCTTGTGGGCGAGGAACACCATGAACGGCGCCTCGCTCGGCGTACGCAGGAAGTCCAGCACCTGATCGGTGAGCACGTCGGTCACGTAGCCCGGCACCACGCGCCGCGCACCATCGACGTTGAGCGATGGATCCACGGCTTCCCCCTGCCCGCGCATCGCCACCCAGCGCGACCAGCCCGGCCGCGGCGAGTCGTCGTTGCCCATATGCCACTTGCCGAAGAAGCCGGTGCGATAGCCTGCCGCGGCCAGCGGGATCGCGAACGTCGCCAGCCGATGGCTGGTGGAGTCGCGCGCCGTGTTGTCGAGGATGCCGTTGGTCCTCACGTACTGTCCGGTGAGGATGCTCGCGCGACTCGGCGAACACAGCGGGGTCGCCGCGAAGGCGTTGAGGAAGCGCGCGCCCTCCGCCGCCAGCCGGTCGATGTGCGGTGTCTCGACGAACGGATGCCCCGCCACGGCGATGTCGTCCCAGCGCAGGTCGTCCACGAGCACGAAGACGATGTTGGGGCGCGCCGCCGTCGCACGGCCGCAGGTGCCGAGGAGCGGCAGCAGGACCAGTAACGGAAGGAGTGCGCGGAGTCGCGGACGCATACGCGCGCAATCATAGCGTCCGCCGGGGGGTGGCCGCTACATTCGCGCAGTGCCTCACGTGTCCTGCCTGCACTCGCGCGTCGATGCGCCACGCGCGCTTGGAGCGATCGTCCCCTTGAATGTTCTGCTCGGCAGCGTCCTGCTCGGCGGCGCGCTCGCGTGTTCGCCTGGCGCCGAGCCGGCGACGTCGCGCGACGAAGGGCCCGCGCCGCTGCCGGCGCCCGCAGGCATGGTGTGGGTGCCCGGGGGCACCTTCGAGATGGGTGACGACGGACCGTTCGCGCTCGCCCACGAGCGACCGGTGCACCGCGTGCGTGTCACGGGGTTCTACATGGGGGCGACGACCGTGACGAACGCGGAGTTCGCGCGATTCGTCGAGGCGACCGGGTACGTCACGGTGGCCGAGCGTGCCCCATCGCGCGAGGAGATCCTGCGCGGTCTGCCGGCGGGTACGCCACCGCCTCCGGCGGAGCTGCTCGTGCCGGGATCGCTGGTCTTCACTCCGGTGACCGGTGCGGTCGACCTGCGGGCGGTGGATCGCTGGTGGCGCTGGGTGCCGGGCGCGAACTGGCGGCACCCGCGCGGCCCGCGCAGCGACCTAAAGGGCAAGGAACGATTCCCGGTCGTGCAGGTCGCGTGGGCGGACGCCATGGCGTACGCGCGGTGGCGGGGTGGCCGCCTGCCCACGGAAGCGGAATGGGAGTATGCGGCGCGTGGCGGTCGCCCACGTGCCGCGCATGCCTGGGGTGACGCCGCCCACGACTCCGCGCACCCGCAGGCGCATATCTACCAGGGCAACTTCCCGCAGCATCCGGCCGAACCGGTCGCGGTGGGGAGCTTCGCGCCGAACGCGTTCGGGTTGTACGACATGGCCGGCAACGTCTGGCAATGGACCGCGGACTGGTATCGCGCCGACACCTACGCGAGCCGCGCGGGCTCCGGCGTGACGCGGGACCCGCAGGGTCCCGCGACCGGCAGCGACCCGCGATCCGAGGGGGAGCCGATGCGCGTCATCCGTGGCGGGTCGTTCCTCTGCAGCGACGTCTACTGCCGTGGCTATCGCGTGAGTGCGCGTGGCACCGGGGCGCCCGACACCGGCGCGTCGCACATCGGGTTCCGTGTGGTGCTCACCGTCGACTCCCTGCGGGCGAGGAGCCCAGCGCCATGAAGGGCGTCAAGAAGTCCGACCTTCCCACCAAGACCTGCGCGCGCTGCGGACGTCCGTTCACCTGGCGCAAGAAGTGGGCACGCGACTGGCCGCAGGTGCGCTTCTGCAGCGAACGATGCCGGAGGACCAAATGAATCTCGAGCGGGTGTTCCAGTACAAGTTCGCCTCCATCTACCCGATGTACGTGCAGAAGGCCACCAAGAAGGGTCGCACGCAGGAGGAGGTGGACACGGTGGTCCGCTGGCTCACCGGGTACACGGCCGCCGGGCTGAAGCAGCAGATCACGCGCGGCGTCGACCTCCGCACCTTCTTCGCCGAGGCGCCGCGCCTCCACCCGAACGCGTCGCGCATCACCGGCGTCGTCTGCGGCGTGCGGGTGGAGGACGTCGCGGACCCGCTGATGCAGAAGATCCGCTACCTCGACAAACTCGTGGACGAGCTGGCGAAGGGAAAGGCGATGGAGAAGATCCTACGGGCGTAGGCGCCCGAGGAACGCGTCGGCGCACTCGAGGAACGCGAAGTGCCCGCACCGGGGCACGGACACGAGTTCGGCGTTGGGGAGCGCAGCTGCGATGCGCTGGGCGGCCAGCAGCATGAAGTCGTGCTCGCCGGCCACGACGAGCGTGCGGACCCGCAGGTTGCGGAGCTGCGGCGTGAGGTCGTACTCCGGGCGCGCCCAAGTGTCTGTCATGAGCCGGTCCTCGACCGCGCGAGCGGTGAGGATGCCCTGGCTGCCTTGCGCGATGAATCCCGCGCGCATGCGTGCCATCATGCGCTCGTAGTCCGCCTCCCGATACAGCGACGGCTTGAAGTGGATCCGGTACCGCGCCGCCACGGCCTCGGGGTCCGCCTGCTGGTATCCCGGGCTTGTGGCGATCGCACGTTGGCGGTCCATCTCCGTTCCCAGCCGCTCGAGATAGAGACGGCGGACGTCGGTGAGGACGCGGGCCTCGACCGGCGCCGGATTGAGCAGGATGAGTCCGGACACGTGCGCGGGGTATCGCGTCGCGTATTCGAGTGCGAGCACGGCGCCCCAGGAGTGCCCGAGCAACACCACCGAGTCGAGGCCGAAGTGGCGGCGGACACGGTCGAGATCCTCGAGGTCGGTCGCGAGGGACAGCTCCTCGGGCCGCACGTTCGCGGCGGACTTCCCGCGCCCGCGCTGGTCGTAGTAATGAAGCGTGTACCGGTCCGCCAGGCGATCGAGCTCGGGGAGCATGTAGCCGAGGTCGAAATCCGGTCCGCCGTGCAGCACGATCACCGGCGTGCCCCTGCCGGTCACCCGCGTGTACAGCGATGCGGCGCCGACGGCGATACGTCCCTCCACCACGGGCGCGGGTTGCTGTGCGTCGAGCGCTACCGGCAGCACCGACACGCCGAGCGCGAGGAGGAACGGGAGAATCCGTCGTGGCATCACGACCACCGGTGGGGGTTGGACCTGCGTGCGCGACCGCATGTGCCCGTACCCCTCTGTACCAAGGGTCGTCACAGCATTCCCACCAGTGACGCGGGTACTCGGAACACCACGGGAGGCGCCGGGCACCGCGGGATGCAGCTGGCACCACGGGATGCGCCGGGCACCACGGAATGCCGGGTCCGGTCGCGCTTTCCTGCGATGGTCGGCATCTTCCAGCGGGGCGCACGGCGCCCGCCGACCCGCATCGCACCGGAGCGCATGAAACTCTACTCCTGGAACGTCAACGGCCTCCGCGCCGTGATCAAGAAGGGCGACTTCGCCAAGTTCATCGCGAAGCACAGACCTGACATCCTCTGCATCCAGGAGACCAAGGCGGAGCGCGACCAGGTGGTCGCCGACCTCCCGGACTACCACGAGTACTGGAACTCCGCCGCCACCAAGGGCTACTCGGGGACCGCGATCTTCACGCGCACGCGGCCGATCGCGGTGACCAACGGCTTCACCAAGGCCGTCGCGAAGAAGTACCCGCAGGTCGACGCGGCAGGCAACGATGCGGCCGACGAAGGGCGGGTCATCACGGCCGAGTACCCGAAGTACTACGTCGTCACGGTCTACACGCCCAACGCGAAGGACGACCTCAGCCGGCTGCCGCTGCGCCAGAAGCAGTGGGACCCCGCCTTCCTCGCCCACTGCAAGGCGCTGGAGAAGAAGAAGCCGGTCATCTTCTGCGGCGACCTCAACGTCGCGCACACCGAACTCGACCTCGCGAATCCCAAGCCGAACGTCGGCAAGAAGGGCTTCACCGACGAGGAGCGCGCCGGCTTCCAGGCCTTCCTCGATGCCGGCTTCGTGGACACGCTGCGCCTGTTCAAGCAGGGCAACGGCCACTACTCCTGGTGGAGCCTGCGGGCGAACTGCCGCGCCCGGAACATCGGGTGGCGCATCGACTACGTCCTGGTGTCCAAGGCGCTCGCCAAGCAGGTGACGGCCGCCGCGATCCACGCCGACGTCATGGGCAGCGACCACTGCCCGGTGAGCATCACACTCAAGTAGCCGCCCCGCTACGCCTCCGCACGCATCGCGATGCTCGCCTCGATGGCGAGCACGCGCCGCATCGGGACCGCGCAGGACACCGCCGCCACCAGCAGCACGATGCCGAAGGCGAGGCCCGTGGCGATGAGCAGCGCCCACAGCGGTGACGCAGCCGACTCCCCGACGACGGTCGAGACGAAGTAGGCCGCGAGCGGCAATCCGAGTGCGGCGCCGAGCCCGATCTGCAGCAACGAGCGCCGCAACACGGTCCACACCAGCACGCGCGGACTCGCGCCGAGCGCCGCGCGGATGCCGATCTCGCGTGTGCGCTCGGTCACGGTGAGCGAGAGCATCGCGAACAACCCCGACGCGGCAAGCGCCACGAGCACGAAGGCGAGCACGCTGAGCCCACCGCCGAGTCCGAGCACCAGGTACCAGTCGCCCTGCCGGAATTCGGTGAGCGCGGTGGGACTCGCCATGTACAGGTCCGGCGCGACCGCCTGCGCGATCTCCCGGACGCGGGGTCCCAGGCGCATCGGCGCGGCGCCCACGTGCAGTGCGACGTGCATCGGTGTGATCGCATCCAGTGCGGTCGGGACGTACACCGCCGCCCCGCGTTCGGCATTCACGGCATTGATCCCCAGGTGCGGCACCACACCGACGATCTCATGCCACGCACTCGCCGCCGCCGCACCGCGTGCGGCGAAGCGCAGTCGCGCGCCGATCGGCTCGCGACCGCCGAGCAACTGGGTGACGAAGGCCGTGTTGACGATCACATGGCGATCCTGGCCTTCGAGGTCGTTCCGGTCGAAATCCCGGCCCTGCAGTACCACCTGCCCGAGTCCTCGGAAGTAGTCGACGTCGGCCGCGACGGTCCGCACCCACTCCTGTGCACCGGTGGCCTCGGCGTCGCCGCCTGCCACTTCGATCGGGCGCGAGGGCTGCTCCATCAACGGCAGCGCATTCGCGACCGCGACCCCGCGCACGCCGGGTTCGGCGCCGAGCGCGGTCACGAGTGCCCGTGCCGAGCGTCCGGAGTCCGTCGCGGCCGCGTCCGAGGGCCGGAACTCCACCGCGAGGTAGTCCGCCGCCGGGATCCCCGCTGCCGCGGCCAGGCCCTGCATGTCCGTCACCTGCCGCACGATCGCGAGCGACAGCCCGACCGCCGCCACGGCGACCGCGATGTCCGCGACCACGAGCACCCCCGTGAGGCGACCGAATCGCACGCCGCTCCCGCCGCGCATGTGCTGGTACACCGCACGACCGGTGATCCCGATCGCCGGGATCACACCCGCAGCCGTCGCACTGAGCGTCGCCAGGAGCACCGCGCGGACCACCGTGCCCGAGGTCACGCGCAGGGTCAACCAGTACGGCATCGCCGTCTGTCCGCCGATGGCCGCGAGGTTCACGTGCCCCAACGCCCAGTCCACGAGGAACACCCCCAGCGCCGCCGAGAGCAGCGCGAGCAGGAACGTCTCCGCGAAGATCTGCGACACGATGCGGGTGCGGCTCGCCCCGAGCGCCGACCGGACGGCGATCTCCTTGAAGCGCGTCGCCGTCTGCGCGAAGACGAGCATCGCGACGTTGCCGCAGGCCACCAGCAACACCACGAGCATGAGGAGCTGCGCGAGATAGTACTCGGGCATGGCGTCGAGGCCGCCGGCCGGGAGTCCCATGAACAGCAGGCCGAAGGGGACGACCTCCGGTCGCAGCCGTGCGCGCCGCTCCGCGTCGCTCGCCACCGTCAGTGGCGGCACAAGACGTTCCAGCTCGGCCTGCGCCTGTTCCGCGGTGTGCCCTTGGGCGAGCCGCCCGACGATCTGGACGGTGGCACCGCCGCCGGCCTGCGCCGTCGCGTCGAGTCGCATCGGCAGCCACAGTTGTGCGTACGACGGGAACCGGAACCCCTCGGGCATCACGCCGACGACGGTGCTCAACTCCCGCCCCACGCGGATCACGCGGCCGACCACCGCGGGGTCGCTCGCGAACCGCGTGCGCCACACTTGCGCACCGATGAGCACCACCGGGGCGGCCCCGGGAACGAAGTCGTCAGGATGCAGCGCCCGACCGCGCTGCGGTACCACGCCGAGGACGGCGAAGGTCGCCGCCGAGACCTGGGCCGCCTCCAGCGGCTCGGGCCGGCCATCGTCCAGCGCGACCTGGATGGGAGACGCACGGAACGCCGCGAGTGCGCTGAAGCTCCGCAACTCGCGCGACCAGTATGCGAACTCGCTCGTGGTCGTCGCGGCGACTGCGACCGCCGCCGGGTCCCAATAGCGGATCGCGCGGATGCGATGCGCCGGATCGCCGGGCAACGGCGCTTCGACGGCCGCGGCGATGTGCGACGGTGCCAGCCCGACGGGGATGCCCACCGCGAGTGCGAGCACCGCGGCGACACTGATCACCGGGTGTTTGGCGAGCATGCGCAGCCCGAGCTTCACGTCGAGCGCGGAAACGCGCAGCTGGTCGTACCAGCGGAGTCCGCGCGATGCGCGTGCGTCCACGCGATGCGACTCCGCATGCCCGAACGCCACACGCGCCTGCCGCGCTGCCGCGTCGGGTGCGAGGCCCTCGCGCACGAGGCGCTCGGTGTGCAGCGCGATGTGCTGCTCGAACTCCTCGCGGATCGCCCGCTCGGTGGCGTCGCGATGGATGATGCTCCGATACCAGGACCGCAGGCGCGCGAGCGCGCCGGCGACCGCTGCCCAACCCGGGGGCCCCGACACGCTCAGACTTCCTGCGGCGTTGCCGTGAGGGCGAGGGCGATCGCGTCGGCGAGCCGCGTCCAACTCGTCCGCTGCTGCCGGAACTCGCGTTCGCCGAGGGCGGTGAGCCGATAGTACTTGGCGCGGCGGTTGTTCTCGGATGTGCCCCAGGTGCTGCTGATCAGCCCCCGGTGCTCGAGCCGGTAGAGGGCCGGATACAGCGCACCCTGCTGCACGAGGATCGCACCGTGGGAGATCTGTTCGATGCGCAACAGCACGCCGTAGCCGTGGACGTCACCGAGCGAGATGGCCTTGAGGATGACGAGGTCGAGGTTGCCGGGCAGCAGTTCGGCTTGCGTGGCCACACGTTCTCCTAAGCGGGATAGGAGAACAATGGCGAGTCTCTCCTAAGCCGTCAAGGAGAGCGTTCCGGTCAGCGGTACTCGGGCGGGATGGGGGGCGTGGCCTGCGGCTGCGAACGCACGTAGGCCGCGAGCGCGCAGGCCTTCGTCCCCACCTGGTCCAAGGAGAGGCCCTCGACCAGCCCCACCAAGAGTGCGGCCGTGAACGCCTCGCCCGACCCGACGAAATCGACCACGGGCAGCTGCGGCGCCGAGACCTCCACCGCGAGGGTGTGCGAGCGGAGCAGGGCGCCTCGCGTGCCGCGTGTGAGCACGGCGAGCCGCAAGGCGAACTTGTCGCAGAGGGCGAGCAGCACGTCGGCATCGGTCGCACCGCGCACGCCGCAGCGGCGCGCGACCTCGGGGAGCTCGCGTTCGTTCATCTTGACCGCGTTCGCGAGCGTCAGCGAGGTCCGGATGGTCTCCGAATCGTAGAAATCCTGGCGCAGGTTCACGTCGAACAGTCGCCAGGCCCGCGGGGGCGTCGCCCCCGCCGCGTGCCGCACGGTGTCGCGCGACTGCAGGGTGCGTTGCGCGAGGGTCCCGAAGCTCAGCGCCTCGGCGCGCTTCACCACCCGCTCGATCTGCGGCGACCAGCTCATGTGGTCCCACGCGACGTTCTCGGCGAAGTCGTACTTCATCGTGCCCTTCGCATCGGGCTTCATGAGCACGGTGCCGGTGTGGTACGAGCGGATCTGCGGCACCGTCGCGCGGTGCACTCCCGCCTCGTCGAGCCGGTTGTACGCCATGTTGCCGAGCGAGTCGTTCCCGACCGCACTCACCAGCCACGACTCCGCGCCGAGCGCGGCCGCATGGATCGCGACGTTCGCCGGTGCGCCGCTCAGCTGCGCCTCCTTGGGGAAGCGGTCCCAGAGGATCTCGCCGACGCTCACGATGACCGGCTTGAGCTGGACGACCTTCTGCGATCGCCGCGAGCTGCGCGCGGGGCGGACGGGTTGGGACGGGCGGCCGGTCATGGGATCGCCGCGGAGCACATGGTCGCGCTGTCCAGGTTGCTGGTCATGATGCGGATGCGGCGCCGCGCTGCCGGATCGGTTTCATCGGGCGTACACCGCCACACTGTCGGCCACGGCATCGAGTCGCACCCACAACGCGAGCCCAACCGCAGCCACGACGAGCGCCGCCGACGCCGTCAACGTGCGCGGGCGCGACCACTGGGGCATGATGGGCGCCAGCAGCGCGAGCGCGGGGATGAGCAGCGCGACGATCGCCGACGGCAGGTCCGCACCCACACCCAGCAGCAGGAAGTGTGCGAATCCGCCCAGCCACGCCAGTCCGATCGCAGCGATCACGGTCGAGACGAGCCGCGCGGCACCGGAGTCCGGCGCCGCCACGCTCTGCACGAAGAACGACAGTGCTGCCGCGAGCAGGGGCCAGCTGAACAGCGGACCGCCACCGGGGAGCACCATCTGCGTCACCGTGCCCAACACGAGGCTGAGGACGCCGGCCCCGAGCGCGCGGCTCGCGTCGCTGCGCGCCCAGGTCGCCGATGACGCGAGCACGGTCGCCAGCACCAGACAGCCCGCTTGCCACTCGAGGCGCGGCAACGCGGCGAGCCGGTCATAGTACGCCGCTTCGGGGCGCAGGTCGGTGAGCGAGAGCAGGTTGACGGCGAACAGCAGCAGGCCCGCGACCACGCAGGCCGCGACGCCGTCGAACGCCGCGCCCGCGGCCGAACGGACCGACCAGTCGAACCGGCGGTGGTAGGCAGCGAAGCCGAGCAGTGTCGCCGCGACGGCGAGCAGGATCCATCCGGTGGCCGGGGCGTAGCTGACCATCAGCACGCCGAGGATGTCGCTGAACACCGCAGCGGTCGCGGCGGCCGGCAGCGTGTCGGCGGTGACGAGTGCGCGGGTGAGGTCGAGTGCCTGCGCTCCCAGGTGTTGTACGGTGCCCGCGTCCACCGCGTCGGGCGTGGCCAGCGGTGAGTGGTAGAGCCGGGCATCGCCGAGGTTCGCGATGTTGTAGCCGCGTACGCCGCGCGCAAGCGCCGGCGTGAAGTCGGTGTTGTTGGGCAGGCGTTCGTAGATGCTCACCGCCACGGAGTTCGCCGCGGGGTCGTGCACGACGTCGCGGTACAGGCGCATCAGCCCCCCGTTCGCGGCATCGGTCTGGAACATCATCGCGCGACCGCTGCCGCCGCGTGACTCGAGGTTGATGAGCACCCCCAGCCGGGCGGCGAGCGGATCGGCCGTGCTGTCCGCGGCGAAGAAGGCTTCCGCACCCGAGAGGCCGATCTCCTCGGCGTCGGTGAAGATCAGGACGAGGTCGCGCCGTTGCGACTCGCGCGGGATCGCGCGTGCGATCTCGAGTGCCGCCGCCACGCCGAACGCGTCGTCCGCCGCGGCGGGAGAGCCCACCACGCCGTCGTAGTGCGCCATGAGGCCGACGGCCGGCGCGAGGGTGTCGGCGCCCCGTCGCCATGCCACGAGATTCACCCCCGTGGGCACGGAGTCGCCACCCATGCGGCGCAAGCGTGCCGCCGCCCGTGGTGGGACGGGAAAGGTGGTCTCCCGCCAGCTGAAGCCGAGCGCCGAGAGGCGTGTGCCGAGGTGCCGGCGCGCCTCGGCCAATGCCGGACTCCCGGTGGCGTGCGGCACACTGGCGATGGCGCGGATGTCCACCATCGCGCGCGCAGCGGAGAACTCGGCGGCCGGCGCGTCGAGCGGCAGCGGCGTCGGCGTGGCGGTCGACCACCAGCCGAGGACGGCGGCACCTGCGGCGGCGAGCAGGAAGGACTGGCTGCGATTGGGCATGCTGCAAACTACAGTCCCGTCGCGACCGGACTAGCGGTGCCGCCCGGCCTTGGCGGCAGGTGCGCAAGGACTCCGGGTCCCGGAAGACGAGCACCCGGATCGGACAACGTCGTCCGATCCGGGTGCCGTGTGCCGGTCGCGCATCCAGCGCTCGTATGCCTTCATCATCTCCTCGACTTCGAAGGGGAAGCCGCTCGCGCCGCCGCCCGCGCGGCGTTCCACGCGCAGCGTCTGCTTGTAGGTCTGCCCGTCGACGGTCATCGACACGAGGTAGTCGCCCGGCTCCACCACCCCCGCACCACCCCCACCGAATCCGCCGCCACCACCGCCGCCGCCCTGCGTCACACCCACGGCGCGCATGATGTCGAACAGCTGAGACTGATCGAGGCCCATCGCGGCACCCGGGCCACCCGCACCGCCCGCCGCACCACCGCCTGCGCCTCCGGCCCCGCGACCACCGGCACCCGCCGCCGGGGTCGGAGCCGATTCACCGGGCCGCTCGACCCAGCGCTGCGGGCCGGCGCCGCCGCCGAATCCACCGCCACCACCACCGCCGCCGCCACCGCCGAAGCCGAACATGCGGGCCAGCGCCTGCTGGCCCTGCGCGCCGCCTTCCATCGCACGACGGATCTGGTCGAGCGCCGGCTTCGGCACCGTGCCGGCCTTCTCGATCGAGTCGAACGCCGCCACCATCCGGCGCGCCTGCAGGATCGAGTCACGCAGTGCCGCGCCCTTGAGTGCGGCGCGCGGGGCAGGCCGTCCCTGATAGCCCCAGGTCACACGATGCACGCCCGCACTGCCCAAGCCGGTGAGCGTCTGCAGCGTGTCGCCCTTCGCATCCTGGATCACGATGCGCGTGGGACCGCCGGCCTTCGTCAGCCGGTACCAGATGTCCGCGCCGTACTGCGGACTCGGCGCCTGGAACAGCTGGTGGCCCGTGCTCTCGCCACCCACCGGCGCTTCGCCCCACTGCATCGCCACCCGCGGCGCGAAGAGGTAGGCCGGCATCGCGGCCACGGTCTTCGTCATCTGCTGCAGCGGCGCGATGTCGACGATCATGATCGACCGGCCATGCGTGCCGGCGATCAGCTCCGCGTCCCGCGGATGGATCTGCAGGTCGTGCACCGGCACGTTCGGCAGGCCGGTCATGAACTTCTGCCAGCTGGCCCCGCGGTCGCCCGACACGTAGGCGCCCACGTCGGTGCCGACGAACAGCAGGTCGGGATTCTTCCAGTCCTCGCGCACCACGTGCACGAAGTCCGGGCCGCCCTTGGGCAGGCCCCCCGCCAGCGAGCGGAAGCTGCGGCCGGCGTCGTTGGTCACGAACAGGTACGGCGTGAAGTCGCCACGACGATGGTTGTCGTAGCTCACGTAGAACGTGTTGAGGTCGTGGTGCGAGGGCTCGATGCGCGACACGTAGGTGCCGGCCGGCACCCCCTTCACGTTGGCCGTGAGCTCCGTCCACGCGCCGCCGTCGTTCGCGGTCATCCACAGCCGCCCGTCATCGGTGCCGGCGTAGAGGTAGCCGGGGCGGATCGTCGATTCGTTGAGCGAGACGATCGTGCCGAAGGTCTCCGCGCCGGTCGCGTCGATGGTGATGCCGCCGGTGGTCCGCGTCGAGACGCGGATCTTCATGGTGTCCGCGTACGAGAGGTCGTCCGAGATGGGGAACATCTCGTCGCCCTGCTTGACGCTCTTCATCACGCGGTTCGATCCCATGTACAGGACCTTGTTGTTGTGCGCGGAGATGAAGAACGGCGTGTTCCAGTTCCAGCGCAGCGTGAGGCCGATGGAGTCGGCCCGCTGCCGCGCGCGGAGCTCCCCGATCAGCTTGGCCTGCGCCGGCGTCGGCTTCACCATCGTGTCGCCGCGCACGTTCATGATGCTGTCCTCCCACATCATGTACGTGTCGCGGTAGTTCGGCTTGCGCAGCGCAGTACGCTGACCCGCCGAGACCTGATACCGGCCGATGTTACCACCCTGCGACTCCCCGTAGATGATGTCGGGGTTGGTCGGGTCCTGCGCGGTGACGAAGCCGTCGCCGCCGTTGAACGTGAACCACATCGCGTTGGTGATCGCGCCCTGCCGGCGCCGGCTCGGGCCGCACCACGAGCCGTTGTCCTGGAGGCCGCCGCACACGCGGTACGGCACGCCCAGGTCGTACGACACGTTGTAGAACTGCCCGATCGCGAACGTGTTGGGGAAGATGTAGTTGCCGCCGTTGTCGTTGGAGATGCCGATGCCGCCGTCGTTGCCGACGATGTGGCGCTGCGGATCCACCGGATCGATCCAGTGCGCATGATGGTCGACATGCAGGCCCACGGTCGCATTGCGCGCGTTCTTGCCGCCCTCGTCCGACACCTTCACCGGCGTGGACGAGAACCACACGCGGTCCGGGTTCTTGGGATGCACGCGCACCTGCGAGTAGTAGAACGGCCGCACGTTGTCGGGCGCGGTGCGCTCCCAGGTCTTCCCGCCGTCCGCCGAGCGGTACAGGCCGCTGTTCAGCGTCTGCGCCTTGCTGCCGGCCGCCGGCTTGGGGTTCGGCATGCTGTCGGCCTCGACCATCACGTACATGATGTCGCCGTTGGACGGGGCGATCGCGATCTCCATGCGACCCTTCATCGTCGCCGGGAACCCGCCTCCCTTCACCTCGGTCCACGTCTCACCGCGGTCGGTGGACTTCCAGAGCGCCGACCCGGCGCCACCGGACCTGAGGAAGTAGGGGCCGCGCAGGCGCTGGTAGCTCGTCGCCCAGAGCACGTCCGGGTTGCGCGGGTCGAGGTCGACGTCCACGAAGCCCGTCGAGTCGTTGATGAACTTCTTGAGCTGCCAGGTGGTGCCGCCGTCCGTGGTCTTGTAGAGCCCCCGCTCCTTGTTCGTCGCCCAGGCCGCGCCGAGCGCCGCGACCCACGCGACGTTGGGATTGGTCGGATGGACCTGGATGCGACCGATGTGCTGCGTCTCCTTCAGGCCCGAGAACTTCCACGTCAGGCCGCCGTCGACGGACTTGAACACCCCGCCGCCCGGCGAGATGGAGTTGCGCGAGTTGGGCTCGCCGGTGCCGAGGTACAGGATGTTCGTGTCGCTCGGCGCGATCGCAAGGTCGCCGAGCGAGGCCACGCCGTAGTTGTCGAACACCGGGCGGAAGGTCACGCCGTTGTTCGTCGTCTTCCACACGCCGCCGGCAGCGGCGGCCACGAAGAAGGTCTTGGACGGGTGCGGGATGCCTTCGACATCCGCGATGCGGCCCGACATGTTCGCGGGACCGACTTGGCGCCATCGCAAGCCGTCGATGACGGCCTGGTCGATCGTCTGCGCGGCGACGGGCGCGGCGACCAACGCCGCGGCGCCGGCGACGGCCGACAGATACCGGTGGAATCGCATACGGTGGTTCTCGGCTGGGGGTGGGAAACGACGACTGCGGGTGCAACCAGAAGCTACGTCATGCCGTGGGCGAGCGTTGGCGCCGTGCGGGGATCGCCGACGTGGCGCGCGTGCTGGCCGCGCCGCGGCGCAGGACGCAGATTGGACGCGTTCCCCCCGTCACGCACCCCAGAGGACGTTCCGATGGTCCGTCGACGGTCCCCCGCGCTCGCCCTGTCCGCCGTCGCGCTGTGTCTCAGCGCGGCCTGCCTGCCGAACCGGCTCGAGAAGACCGAGTCCGATCTCCGCGACGCCATCGCCGCGGCGCTCGCGCGCGGCGACACCGCCACGCTGCGCGTGTTCATCGAGGTGCCCTTCGCCTTCGACCGACTCTACATCGCGGGACCGCGCGCGCAGGAGTCGACGCTCGCGGCGATCATGGGCGACGCCTGGCTCCCGGAGATGTCGCGGCGGATCGAGACCTCGGACCACTTCTATCTCATGGTGTTCGAGACGCGCGGGAAGATCATCCCCGCCGCGCTCACCCTGCGGACCGCCCGCATCGACTCCTCGCTGCTGAATCGGCAATACACGCCGGACAACGCCGTCTTCAGGGTCGAGCGCGCCCCGGGCGATTCGGTCCCGACGTTGCGCCCGCTGGAGCGCCCGAGCCTCCCGGCGCCGGCAGCAGCGCCCGAGGGATCCCCAGCTGTTCCGCCGTCGGGAGCTTCCGCTCCCGCGCGAACCGCCGGCGTGCCTGGTCCATCGCGTTGATCCGCTGCACCCAGGTCGCGATCTCCGCGTCGTAGCGCGCGAGGTTGTTCTGCAGCCAGTACGGGCGATTCTCCGCACGCCATGAACGTTCGAACAGCTCGCGTGTGAGCACATAGCCGTCGCGCATGTCCTGCAGCCGGCCGTTGATGCCCGAGAGCTCGGCCAGGTCCACCCAGCTCACGTCGGTGCGCGTGGGGTCGGTGGCCTTCACGAACGCGGTGACGATCTCGTCCGCGAACTGGAACTTGGCCGCCGTCCAGTCGAGCCGGCGTGCGCCGAGCTCCATCGCATCCAGGACGTCGGGCTCGCGCAGGTGCCGCTGGGTCCGGGCCTGCGCGATGAGCACCAGCGCCGACTCGGCCTGCACGCGCACCGCGGCGAGATGCGGCCGGAGGCGCAGCAGCTCGAGCACCCCCTCGTCCGTGAACGGATCCACGAAGAACAGGTAGCTCGACCCGTCGCCGGCCTTGGATTCCTGCAGCGCCTGGTGTGCCGCCGTCAGGTGGCGCTGCGCGGCGTCCAGCTTGCCGGTGGTGTCGCCGTGGAACTGCAGGCCGAACGCGTCTTGGAAGCGCGGGATGCTCGACTCCCCGGGCTGCCAGGCGGCCGCGGCACCGAAGGCCAGTCCGTACCAGGCCTGGTTGAAGATTGCGTCGCCGTTGTCGTCCCACGTCGTGTTCAGCATGCCGGTCGCACCGCCCGCCTGGCCCTCGCGCGCGAAGCCCTGGATGTTGGGCAGCGCGGCGGCGTAGTTGGGCCACACGCGGTTCCAGTTGCTCACCCCCGGCGCGATCCAGGTCTCCATGCCCGCATCGCGGAACGGCTTGAGGTACTTGTCGAACTTGTCGCGCTGCCCGTAGTCCCAGCCCACCGCGATCATGTCCCGGGGCAACTCGGCGACGAGCTTCGGGTGGTTCATCGCGATGTCGCCCCAGAAGAGGAAGCGACGGCCTTCGCCGAGGCGGTTGGCGCGCAGCGTGGCCTCGATGTCCTTGAGGTACTGCACGTACACCGGGCCGATCGTGAGCGAGTCCACGCGGGCCTTGGTCTGTCCCTTGCCCAGCTCGAACGTCTCGTCCGCGCCGAGGTGGAGGAACGGTCCCGGGAACAACGAGTCGATCTCCGCGACCGTCTCGCGCACGAACTGCAACGAGCCCGGCTGCCCCGGGGCGAGCACGTGGCCGTGTGTGGTCTCGGCGAGCGGCGCGTAGAGCTCGTACTTGAGCGCGTGATGCAGGTGGCCGAACGTCTGCTGCTCGGGGATGATCAGCACGTGGTAGCGCTGCGCGTACTCGACCAGCTCGCGCACGTCGGCACGGGTCATCGCGCCGCCCGGCGGTGCGAGCAGCGGATGGCTGCGGAACGCGAGCGTGTGCTCGAAGTACGGCGAGAACACGTTCACCTTGAGCGAGGCGAGCAGCCGGATCTGCCGCTTCTGGTACTCGAGAGTCGGTACCGGACCGCGCGAAAGGTCGTCGTGCACGCCGCGCCAGCGCATCGCCGGCCAGTCGCGGATCGCCGCCGGGGTGAACTGCACCTGCTCCCCCGCACCGGTGAACAATTGCTTGAGCGTCTGCAGGCCGTAGAACACCCCGGCGTCCGTGGCGGCGACGAGGTTCGCCCCGCGCTCGGTGGCGATGAGCACGTACCCTTCGGCCTCCATCGCGGGTTCGAACGCCGTCATCGCCGCCGCGAGCACCTGCGCCGCACCCGAGGATCCCGTGCGGTGGATCTCGATCGGCCACGCGCGCTCCGTCGTCGAGAGGTCCGCCCGCACGCCGCGCTCCCGCATGCTGTCGATGAACTCGCGCGCCGCACTGCGGTCCGCGGCGTTGCCCAGCGCACCGAACGTCAGTGTGGCGCGGAACCGCAGCGGGGACTCGGCGCGGATGAGCTCACGCGGCGCCGGGAGGAGGCGCGGCGACTGCGCGAGCGCCGGCGAGGTGAGGAGGCAGAGCAGCACCAGGAGTCGTCGCGTCATCAGGGCAATGTGCGCGGTCACCCGAGCGTGGACAAGCGGACTCCACGCGTCGTAGGTTCCCCACGTCCATCGTCCCCGGAGAACCGATGTCCCCGTGGTCCCCGTCGCGCCGTGTCGTCGGCGCCGCGCTCTTCGCCCTCGCGCTCCTCGCGCCCGGCGCCGCCGCTCCCGCACAGGAGCGCACCCGCCTCCTCCGCCAACCCAGCGTGAGTGAACGCCACATCGCGTTCGCCTACGCCAACAACATCTGGGTCGTCGGCCGCGAGGGCGGCGACGCCAAGCGGCTCACCTCGTTCCAGGGGTCCACCGGCAATCCCGAGCTCTCGCCCGACGGCGCCTGGATCGCGTTCAGCGGCACCTATGGCGGCAACACCGACGTGTACCTGATCCCCGTCAGCGGCGGGGAGCCCAAGCGGCTCACGTGGCATTCGGCGGCGGACGTCGTGCAGGGCTGGTCGCCCGACGGTCGGCGGGTCGTGTTCACGTCGGGCCGCGCGGCCGCACCGAGCGGCACGGCGCAGACCTTCTGGACAGTGTCACGCGATGGCGGCATGCCGGAGCCGCTCGGCATCCCGCGCGGCAACCAGGGCAGCTACTCGCCCGACGGCAAGCGGTTCGCTTACCGCCTCACCACGTCTTGGGACGAGGGGTGGCGCAACTATCGCGGCGGCCAGAACCGCCCGATCTGGATCACCAATGTCGGCACCTGGGAGGTGGAGACGCCGCCCTGGACCGACTCCAAGGACATCGAGCCCGTGTGGGTCGGCGAGACCGTGTACTTCCTCTCGGACCGCGACTGGCTCATGAACGTCTGGGCCTACGACACGCGCACCAAGCAGCTGCGGCAGATCACGCGCTTCAAGGACTACGACGTGAAGAGCATCGGCGCCGGCGCCGGTGTGGTGGTGTTCGAACAGGCGGGTGACCTGCACCAGTACGACCCGCGCAGCAACCAGACCACGCGTCTCGAGATCACGGCGCGCGGCGACTTCCCCTGGTTGGTGCCGCAGTGGCGCGAGGTCGCGGGCCGCATCGCCGCCGCCGCGATCTCGCCGACCGGCAAGCGCGTGGCGATCGAGGCACGAGGGGACATCTTCTCCGTCCCCGCCGAGAAGGGGGATTGGCGCGCCGTCACCACGAGCTCCGGTGTCGCCGACCGCACCCCGGCGTTCTCGCCGGACGGCAAGTCGCTCTCGTGGTTCTCCGATGCCTCGGGCGAGTACCAGCTCATGATCGGCGCCGCCGACGGCAGCGGCGCACCGCGCGCCATCAGCCTGCCGGAGCCGAGCTTCTACTTCACGCCGGCGTGGTCGCCCGACAGCAAGAAGATCCTCTTCACCGACACGCACCTGCGCCTCTGGGTGCTCGACGTCGCCAGCGGCAAGGCGACACACGCGGACACCGACCAATACATGGTGCCCACGCGCTCGATGGATCCCCGCTGGAGCCCGGATTCGCGCTGGATCGCCTACGCCAAGCGCCTCCCCACGCAGCTGCACGCGATCTTCGTGTACGACACGCAGAACGGCCGCTCGACGCAGGTCACCGATGGCATGGCCGACGCCCTGGCTCCGGCGTGGGACGCGAACGGCAAGTGGCTCTACTTCCTCGCGTCCACGACGTTCGGTCTGCAGACCGGCTGGCTCGACATGACCTCCTACGACCGGCCGACGCGTCGCACGCTCTACATGGCGCTGCTGCGCGCGAACGAGAAGTCGCCCCTGCTGCCCGAGAGTGACGAGGAGTCCGTCGACACGCCGCGTCCGGCGCCGGCCGCGACGCCCGCCACACCGTCGGCCACACCACCGGCCACGCCGTCCGCGACACCCGCCGCGACCTCCGCCGCGGCGCCCGCTGTCCCGGCGGTGACCATCGACTTCGCCGGGATCGCCCAGCGCACGATCGCGATCGACGTGCCGGCGCGCGACTACACGGCGCTGCAGGCCGGACCCAACGGCATCGTGTTCTTCCTCGAGAACATCCCCGCCAACGGGGTCGGGGGCAATCCGACCTCGGTGCTGCATCGCTGGCAGCTGCGCGAGCGACGGGCCGCGCCGTTCGTGAGTGGCGCGGCGGCGTACGTGCTCTCGGCGGACCGCAAGAAGATCCTCTACTCCGCCGCCGGCGCCTGGGCGATCTTCGACACCGACAAGGCCGCCCCGACCGGCGCGGCCGGACGCGTGAACGTCGCCGAGGTCCGGCACCTGGTCGATCCCCGCGCCGAGTACAAGCAGATGCTGCATGAAGGGTGGCGCTTCATGCGCGACTTCCTGTACGTGAAGAACATGCACGGCGCGGACTACCGGAGGACCTTCGCGCTCTACGAGCCGTTGCTCCCGCACGTCGCGCATCGCGCCGACTTCAACGCGCTGCTCGACGACCTGAGCGCCGAGATCGCCGTGGGCCACTCGTACGTCAGCGGCGGCGACCTGCCCGCCGTGCCCAACGCCAACGTCGGGCTGCTCGGTGCCGACGTCGCGACCGTGAACGGCCGCGTGCGCATCACGCGCATCTATACGGGCGAGAGCTGGAACCCGCAGCTGCGCGCCCCGCTCGCCACGCCCGGCGTGGACGCACGCACCGGTGACTACATCCTCGCCGTGAACGGAGAGGAGCTGGCCGCCAACGACAATCTCTACCGGCTGCTCGAAGGCACCGCGAACCGGCAGACCGTGCTCACGCTGAACGACCGGCCCGTGCTCGACGGGGCACGGCGCGTGACCGTGGTCCCGACCACCAACGAAGGCGGACTGCGACAGTTCGCATGGATCGAGCGCAACCGACGGATCGTGGATTCGCTCTCGAACGGTGCGCTGGCGTACGTGTACGTGCCCAACACCGGTGACGGCGGCTACACCTACTTCAACCGCTACTTCTTCGCCCAGCAGGACCGGAAGGGCGTGGTGGTGGACGAGCGTTTCAACGGGGGCGGGTCGGCCGCCGACTACATCATCGAAGTGCTGGCCCGCGATTTCGACGGCTACTTCAACAACCCGGTGGGCGAGCGGAAGCCGTTCACGTCGCCGACGGCCGGCATCTGGGGCCCGAAGGTGATGGTCATCAATGAAATGGCCGGCTCGGGCGGCGACCTCATGCCCTACATGTTCAAGCGACGGAAGCTCGGTCCGTTGGTGGGCAAGCGCACCTGGGGCGGGCTGGTGGGCACCTGGGACACGCCCTCGCTGATCGATGGTGGGCGCATGATCGCGCCGCGCGGCGGGTTCTTCGACCGCGACGGCAAGTGGGCGGTGGAGAACGAGGGCATCGCGCCGGACATCGACGTGGAGAACTGGCCGAAGGACGAGGCCGCGGGACGCGACCCGCAGCTGGAGCGCGCCGTAGCGGAGGCGATGCGCATGTTGCGGGAGAAGCCGGTGGAGTTGAAGGCGGAGCCGGCGGCCCCGATCCGGTCTCGCCGCCCGCAATGACGGTTGACTGGTGAACTAACTAGATTATCTTATCAGTAAGATGAAAACCACCCAGAGCCCTACCGACCAACCCGCGGCGCCGCCGGCCGATGTGCCGACGGCGACGGCGTTGAAGCTCTGGGTGATCCTCGCGCGGGCCGCGGCGTCAGTCACGGCACATTCGACGGCCGACATCGAACGGCACGGACTGACGCCCGCGGAGTTCGGTGTACTCGAGACCCTCTATCACAAAGGACCGCTGCTGCTCGGCGAAGTGCAGAAACGCACGCTCGTCTCGAGCGGCGGCACGACGTTCCTGGTGGACCGCCTGGAGAAGCGCGGCTACGTGGAACGCCGTCTCTGCGAGAGCGACCGTCGTGCGCGCTACGCGGCCCTCACCCCGGCCGGCAAGGCGTTCATGGCGGAGATCTTCCCCGCGCACGCCGAGGCCATTCGGCGGGCGATGAGTGGGCTGGGGCTCGCCCAGCAGCGGCAGGCGATCGACCTGCTCCGCACCCTTGGACACGAGGCGGAGGGCCTCAAGGACCGAGGGGCGGAGGAAGGCTGAGAGGGGGAGGCGGCGCGGACTCGCTCCACGTCCGCTCCCCAACCCATCGGCGGGAATCCGTCGTGCCCTTGACAGTCTTTCTTTCTGCACTTAATATCTCAGTCGTAAGCTATTAACAAGCTGAGGTTATAATGCT
>Ga0268299_1002154_pt1 | contig 25818 bp, 17 predicted proteins | sample NOBtaG_FD_193484 | JGI IMG/M metagenome (GOLD analysis project Ga0268299, IMG submission 193484) | Activated sludge microbial communities from bioreactor in Nijmegen, Gelderland, Netherland - NOB reactor | ecosystem: Engineered > Bioreactor > Aerobic > Activated sludge | place: Netherlands...
CGTGAGATCGTCGATCACGGCGGTCGCTCGCCCCAGGCTGTTCGCGCCGGCGCCGTCGTACTCGTAGTTGGCGTCGCCGTCGAGCTGGCAATTGAGCATCGCGCCTGCATTCGCCGCCACCACGAACTTGCGCGTCCTGCGGTTGAGGGCGTCGTAGCAGTACTGCACGTGCTGGCTCGTCTTCGGGTCGTCCTCGTAGCGCAGGTTGCCGACGTAGTCGTAGGCGTACCTCCACTGCCCGCTGTCGGGATCGGTCATCGTCAGCTTGCGGCCGAGCGTGTCGTAGGTGAACGAGACCTTCGTGACGTTGTTGAATGCCGCCCCGTCCCACTGCGTCGTCTCCTTCACCCGACCGAGCGCGTCGTGTACGAACTTGGTCTTGGCCTTCGCCGCGCTCGTGCCTTCCTGGAACAGGTGCACCTCGAGCGGGCGGCCGTGGGCGTCGACGATCTCGACCTTCTTACCGCCGGTACAGGCGGAATCGAGCCAGCACTCGTCGTAGGTCGTGGTCTCCCAGGCGATGCTCGGGTCGACCTGCGACGCCTCGCCCTCGGCGTTCACCGCCTGCGTCAGGCGGCCGACGGCGTCGTAGGTCATCTCGGCGAAGCCCGAGGTACCGGCCGCCCCCATCGCCGTCAGCGCCCCGCCGCTCTCGAAGACCGGCACGTAGCGGCGGGCGACGTCGCCCCGGTCGTTGTACTCGGTGGTGGTCGACGACACGCCGGCCACTCCGTCCACCACGGTCGTGCTGCGTTGCTGCACGACCCGGCCGAACGCGTCGGTGAAGGCGGCCGCCCCGACATAGCCGCTGGGGTGATTGGGCTCGCGCGTCTCCACCAGCACCGACGTGGGAAGGAGCTGGGTGCCGAGGGTGTAGGTGTACTTCTGCGCGGCTCCGGTCTGGGCCTCGTCCTGCGGATAGACGCGCCAGGGGCGGCAGAAGCTGTCGTATTCGCTGCGCACCCGGGGAACGCCGGCATAGCTCGGGCTGGTGTAGGGGTTGGTGCGCAGGAGGAGCGTGCCGCAGCCGGGGTCGTACTCGGTCGCGACCTTGTGGCCGAGCGGGTTGGTCACCACCAGCGGATAGATGTAGGTCGCGCCATCGTAGGAGGTGGTGGTGACGTTGCCGTTGGCGTCGGTGACCGTGGAGATGTTGCCGAAGGGATCGTGGCTGGTCGAGGCACGGACACAGAGCTTGGTGGGTTCGCCGGTACAAGCGACCGGTGGCGTCAAGCCAGTCGGCGTCTGGTCGAGCCAGGACTCCAGCCGCGTCAGCCGGCCGGCCCCGAGCTGGCCCAGAGGCAGGCCGTCGTAGAAGTACCATTTTTCCTCGAGTGGTACGGTCGCGTTGTTCTCCGCGATCCGCGTGCGCGTCGGTTTGTCGACCAGGTACGCGGTCGTCACCGGGCTGCCGGTGTCCTTGCAGGCGTACTCCGTCTTGGTGTCGACCCGGATCGAACCCGTGCCGGTGACGTAGCTGTGGCCGACGTTGCCGTAGAACTTGCCGCCGCACTGGTGCCAGGCCACCACCGTGGCGGTGCTCTGCTTGTACGTCGTCGGCGAGTAGCCGGAATAGGCGTAGACGGTCGACGAGCCCAGCCGTGGCCAGATCGTTGACGAGACGGCACTCGGGCAGGTGACCGGTGCACTGGTCGTCGGGTTGGCGCACTGCCAACTGTTGATCGTGCGGCTGACGATCTGGGTCAGCGGGTCGCTGCCACCGGTGGCGGCGTAGGTCGCGGTTTGCGCCTTCTTCCCCGCTCGCGCGGCGTCCTGGTGGAACCAGGTGACGGCGGCGCGATGGTTCGGGGTGGAGCGGTCGGCGTCCTCGGAGATGACCTGATAGAAACCTCGGAACTCGCGCTCGATCGGGTCGAAGCGGCCGTCCTCGTAGGCGAGGTTGGTCACCAGCCGGTGCGCGCCGCCGCTGACGCAGCCGGTGCCATCGTCGGCGCAAAGCCCGTCCTCGCGCTCGATCCGCGTCAGCGTCCAGAGGTTGAACGGCAGGTCGGTGATGCCGTCGCCGCCGGTATTGTCGAAGCCGACGGACGGGCGATAGGTGAGCCACGTCGTGCCGCCGATGCCGTTCTCGATCGCGGCTAGCACGTCACTGCGGGCGCCGTCGGGATTGTCGCGATAGCCCGGCGGCCACTGCGTCCCGTCGGGCGCGGCCTCCCACGCGCCGCCGAGATGGCGGGCGATCTGAACGCGCCAGTGGGCTGGGTAGTCCGGCGGATGGTTGCCGTTGAAGTCCAGAGGGGCCACGCGGCCGAAGACCGAGTCCGGGAAGTTGTCGCCGTCGGCATCGAACAGGTCCGTGCGCGTCTCGTCGTAGCCGGACACGCTCGAGGTACTCCGGATCGGTCCCCAACCGCCGAAGTCGTAGACCGCGAGGTCGAAGCCGTTGCCACGGTTCAGACGCACTTGCCAGTTGGTGGTGTTTCGGTCGACGACATCGGGCAGGCCGTCGCCGTTGATGTCGACGAAGTCGCGGATGGTCACCGTCGTGTCGCCGAACCGCTTGTCCCACCGAATCGGCCACCCGGCCTCGCCGAACGAGTAGGTCTGCCAGTCCGCGGCGGCGACGAAGCTGCTGCCGGCGTTCAGTCTCACCTTCCAGTTCGCTTGCTGCGCCTCGATCATGTCCGCCAGACCATCGCCGTTTATGTCGAAGGTGCCGATCACCTGCTCACCGTCGTTGGCGCGCGTGAAGGTGATCATGTTGTAGGGGGCGTTCGGCGTCTCCGCGGTCGTCGCGAAACCGTTGCCCTGACTGAGCCAGACGTTCCATTTGAGTTCCCCGCCCGCGAAGCAGTTGCCCGGCCACGACTCGACCAGGTCGCCCAGGCCGTCGCCGTTCCAGTCGCGCAGCTCGACCGACGATCCCGACCCGGAGTGGTTGTCCCACGAGGCGTTGACCACCGTGCGCTGCGTGCCGACTCGGTCGGCATGCCAATCGATCGGCGTCGACTGGAATCCCCACCCCCCGCCCGAGGCGTTCGGTGTGCCGCGATAGACCTTCCACGGCAAGTTGTTCGCGTCGACGAAGTCGGCCAGCCCGTCGCCGTCGATGTCGAGCGTTTCGTGCCAGTTGATCTGCACGTCGACGCCGGTGAGTCCGCAGCCGTCCTGCTCTTGCAGCGTCGAGCGGCGCAGCGAGTCCATCAAGGTCGGGTTCGGCACCTTCCAGCAGGTCGCGGTGTCGGCGAAACCACGCGGCGAGCCGAAGTAGACCGTCCACGCGTTCGCTCCGCACGCCCCGTTCGAGAACGTGCTGACGTGGTCCACGATGCCGTCGCCGTTGAGGTCGAGTACGTCGATCTTGCCCCAGCGGCTCGAGCCGGACTTGTCGGTACGTCTCAGCGGCCACGACTCGGGACCTGTGCGCGACCACTGCGCCTCGCCGAAGCCGAATCGCCCGTTCTCGGGTGCGTGCTCGTGATAGGCGAAGACCGTGCTCGCCGGTGCTCCGTCGACGCGGGTGAGCGCCGTATCGTTGCCGTCCCGCAGCGTCACGGAAGCCAGGAAGGACTGCCGCGCGACCCGAGTACCGTCGTAGACGAGGGTGTAGGTGCGAACGCGCCGCGCCGCGGGCAGGTACGTGATGCGGACCTCGGTCAGTCGGTTCATCAACTGGGCTCGAAAGCCACCGGTGCCGTTGATGACCCGGTCGGCAGCGGGGCGATTGCCCCAGACGAAGGAGACTTCGAACACGTGCGCGAAGCCGGCCGTCACGTTGCCGCCGTAGCGGATCGTGTCCGGGCGCGGCAGATTGCTCGTCAGATCCTTGACGTAGGAGATGTCGATGGTGTTCCCGGAGGGATCCTCCACCTGCGAGAGGCTCCACGAATAGGTGTCACAGGCCGCGCCGCTGAGGGTGCTCCGACCAGAGCGGGCCGAGTCGACGGTCCCCGACGAATCGCGCGCGAAGCGATAGATCACGCCGGCCTTGTCGCGGACCTCCCAGGAGTTCCCCGTGCGCCATTCGATGCGGCTGAACGACTCCTCGATCCGCGCGTTGCAGCGATTGTTGCCGTCCAAGGTGCACTCCACGCTCGCGCCGGGCAGAACCAGGACGTAGTCGTTGACCCAGGGGCTGCCGCACAGGGCGACCCCATGCTTGGTGCTGCGTTGAATCCTGCCCAGCGGCAGATCCCACCCGTAGCCGTACAGGCTCGCGCCGCCGTTGCTGCTGTAGCTCAGTGCCAACTTGGGCGTCGCCAGGCCCCGTCCTGGCGGGACCTCGATCGGTACCGAGGTCGCCGCAGAGCCGACGAACAGGTTCGCCTCAGGCGCCTGGCTCAGTCCCGTGAAGGCCGTCGAGCCGTCACCCGTCTGGGATCCGTCGCCGCGCGGCATCTCGGCTCGGACTGGAACGGGGAGGAGGAGAACCGTACCCAGGAGGGCGGTGGCTACGAGATGACTCGGCGCTCTCACTTCAGTCCCTCCGTCTCGGCTTTGGCCGGCGCGACTTCGTCGGCGACGAAGGCGTCGAGGTCGCCTTCGTCCGGACGGGGCGGAGCGAATACCCCCACGCTCGGCGGGGCATCGTCCGGAGCTCGCCGAAGCTCGCGCGACTTCTCCGGGGCCCGGCGCGCGAGGCGCTCCCTCAGGCCGGAGATCCGCTTGTCGGCGCCGAGGTCGGCGCGATCGTCGGCAAAGGCTTCGGTGTTCAGTTCTGCCGTGGGGTCGACCTTCTGTGCCCGCTCATCGAACTTCGGATCGACCGACACCTGGAACACGGGCTCCTCCTCGCCATCGGCGCCGCCGGGGAGTTGCTCCGGTGACAGCGTGCCGTCCGCTTGCAGGGTCTCTGGGGATAATGCGTGCTCGGAGGGGTCGAACGACTCCAGACCTCGGTCTTGCGCGACGGCGGCTTGGGCGCTCACGAGCGCGAGAACGGCGAGGGTGAGGACGAAGAGCGGAAGAATGGCTCGTGACGCCATGCGGGCATCTCCTTTCGTGGTGCGCTTTGGTTAGCCGACGGCCGTTCGTCTCGACAGGCACCAAGCGGTGCCATACGAGCCAAGTTGGTTGCCGATCGAGCCAACTTGAAGGCATCGTCGGAACCGGAACAGCCGTTGAGCGTTTGCATCTGGGCTTCCCGACATCGCAGCAAGCGTGCCAGGGTGGGTCGCGTTGGAATGAACTGCGGCCAGTCGTCGTTCCGGGGCTCGCAATCGTATCCGAGTGATACGATCCGCCGCGCGATCGTATCACTCGGATACGATTCTGGGTTCGATGCGGTGCCCGCCAGACTGGTTGATCGCCGGCGGCAGGACAGCGGAGCCGCGACCGTCAGGGAGCGGTTGGCCTCGCGCCGGCACGCAGCCAACCGCTCCCTGACGGTCGCGGCTCCGATTGCGTGCTCCTCGCGGACCGTGCGCCTCGCACTCGCTTGTGCTAGCGCCCTCGGCTCGATGCCCACACGCCTGGCCCCCGCGGTGCTCTGTCTGGTGTTCGTCGCCTCCGGCGCCGCCGGTCTGATCTACGAATCGATCTGGAGTCGCTACCTCGGCCTGTTCGTCGGCCACAGCGCCTACGCCCAGGTGATCGTGCTGGCGATCTTCCTCGGCGGCATGTCGGCGGGCGCGATGCTCGCCGGCCGCCGCTCCGAGAGCCTGCGCCAGCCGCTGCTGTGGTACGCCGGGGTGGAGCTGTGTGCCGGTCTGGTCGGCCTGGCGTTCCATCCGCTCTACCTCGCGGTCACCGGTCTGGCGCACGAGGTCGTCTTCGCCGCGCTCGGCCACCCCACGCTGGTGCTGGTGGTCAAGTGGATGCTGGCCGCGGCGCTGATCCTGCCGCAGTCGATCCTGCTGGGCACGACCTTCCCCTTCATGAGCGCCGGCGTGGTGCGGCATCTGCCGGAGCAGGCGGGGCGGACGGTGGCGCTGCTCTATTTCGCCAACAGCATCGGCGCCGCCGGCGGCGTGCTGCTGGCGGGCTTCTATCTGATCGACTGGGTCGGGCTGCCGGGCACGATCCTGACGGCGGCGGTGCTGAACGTCGCCGTCGCGCTGGCGGCGTGGGCCTGCGCCCGGCTGCTGCCGGCGGCCGCGGCTCCGCCGGCGCCCGCGCCGGCGGCGCGCGCGACGCCTGCGCGCCGGGGGATCCCGGCGCTGATGCTGGGCGTCGCCTTCGGCACCGCGGTCGCGTCCTTCATCTACGAGATCGCCTGGATCCGCATGCTGTCGCTGGTGCTCGGCAGCGCCACCCACTCCTTCGAGCTGATGCTGTCCGCCTTCATCCTCGGGCTGGCGCTGGGCGCGCTGTTCGTGCGCCGCTTCGTCGACCGCGAGGCGATGCCGCTGCGCGCGCTCGCCTGGGCGCAGTGGGCGATGGGGGCGGCCGCGCTCGCGACCCTGCCGGTCTACATCGCCAGCTTCGAGGCGCTGGCGAATCTGCTGAAGGCCTTCAACCACACGCCGCAGGGCTACAGCGGCTTCAACTTCGCCCGCTACCTGCTGTGCCTGGCGGTGATGGTGCCGTCGACCTTCTGCGCCGGCATGACGCTGCCGCTGCTGACCAAGTCGCTGATGTCGGCCGGCTGGGGCGAGCGCGCCATCGGCTGGGTCTACTCCGTCAACACCCTCGGCTCGATCGCCGGCGTCGTCCTCGCCAGTCTCGTGCTGATGCCGCTGATCGGCCTCAAGGCGCTGCTGATCCTGGGGGCCGCGCTCGACATGGCCCTCGGCGTGCTGGTGTTCCGCCGGGCCGCCGGCCGCCGCTGGGCCGGTGGCTTCGCGCTGGCGACCGCGGCGGTGGTGGTGGCCGCCGTCTGGGGCGCGCCGCTCGACCGCACGGTGCTGGCGAGCGGCGTCTTCCGCGGCGGCTGGGTGCCGACGCCGGGTGCGCTCGAGATGCGCTACTACCGCGACGGCCGCACCGCTACGATCGCGGTGTCGCGCAGCCCCTGGCGCGGCGACCTCACCCTCTCGAGCAACGGCAAGCCCGACGCCTCGCTCGCGCCCGAATGGTTCGCGCCGCCGCCCGCCGGCCAGCGCGTGCCGCTGATGGTCGACAACGCCACCCAGGTGCTGCTCTCGCTGGTCGCCCTGGCCTATCGGCCGGAGGCGCGCAGCGCCGCGCTGATCGGCTTCGGCTCGGGCTCGTCGACCCACTTCCTGCTCGCCAGCCCGGCGCTCGAGCGCGTCGTCACCATCGAGATCGAGCCAGCCGTGCTCGAAGGCGCGCGCCAGTTCTATCCGATCAACCGCCGCGCCTACGACGACCCGCGCGCGCTGAACGCGATCGACGACGCCAAGTCGTACTTCGCCGCCGCGCCCGAGCCCTTCGACATCATCCTGTCGGAGCCGTCGAATCCCTGGGTCAGCGGCGTCGCCAGCCTGTTCACCACCGAGTTCTACCAGGCCGTCGCCCGCCGCCTCGCCCCCGGCGGCATCTTCGCGCAGTGGCTGCACCTGTACGAGATCGACGACGGCCTGGTGCTGAGCGTGCTGGCGGCGCTGCACCCGCACTTCCCGTCGTACGAGATCTACCAGGTCGGCCCGGGCGACGTGGTCATCGTCGCCGGCCTGGAGAAGGAGCTGCCGCGGCCGGACTGGTCGGTGTTCTCGCTGCCGGCGGTGGTCGAGGACATGCGCGTCTTCGTGCCGTTCACCGCCGAGACCCTGGCGGCGACGCGCCTGCTCGACCGCGCCGCGCTGGCGCCGCTGCTCGAGGGCGGCGTGCAGCCCAACTCCGATTTCTTTCCCGTCCTCGACCTGGGGGCGGAGGAGGCGCGCTTCTACAAGCTGCCGGCGACCGGCTTTCGCGCCCTCGCCGGCCAGCGCTTCGACCTGGTCGCGCCGCTGGTCGGACCGCGCCCGCTGTCGAACGAGACCGTCGCGCCCATCACCGGCGACGACCGCCTCGAAGCGCGCGCCCGCGGCGCCCGGCTGCGCCAGGCGCGCGACGCAGGCCGCCTCGCCGCCCTGGTGGGAGACAAGGCCGACGCCGACGCCGCCCATCGCCTCGCCGTCTGGCAGCAGGTGCTGGCGTCGCAGGAGCCGCCGGTCGACTGGCGCCACTGGCTCGCCGATCTGCTTGTGGTCGAGGAGCAACTGCACGGCGGCGCCGCCGGCGCCGCCGACGAGTCCTTCTACCGCGAGGCGCGCGCCTACCTCGAGCGCCATCGCGCGCCGCCGCCGGCCTTCGCCGCGTTTCACTTCGTCGAAGGTCTGGCGCGCTGGGACTTCGAGCGTGTCTCGCGCGCCGCCGACCGGCTGCTGGCGCTGTCCATGCAGGGCGAGACCTGGCTGCCGCCCGCGCTGTTGCTCGACGGCGCGGTGATCGCCAAGCTGCGCACCGGCCAACCCGCCGCCGCGCGCACCTTCTACGATCACCTCGCCGACTCCGCCTACCGCGACCGCGGCGACCTCCGCCGGCGCCTGCTGGCCGCCTACGTCGGCGCCGATTGAGGTCGGCTGCTGCCGTATTGGCGCGGCGGTCGGGATGGCGTAAAGGCTTGGCCATGGCCCAGGAACCCCCTTCCCTCATCCGCGCCGCGCGCATCGCCGAGCTCGCCGAGATCCCCTTCCGCCATCCTCTCAACCCGGAGTCGGAGATCCACCTGCGCTCGCTCAGCGTCGCCGCCGGCCTGCAGCGCATCGGCCTCCACATCGGGCGCGTGCCGCCCGGACGCGAGTCGTTCGTCTACCACTGGCACCACTACGAGGAGGAGTTCATCTACGTCCTCTCGGGTCGCGGCGTGGCCGACATCGGCGAGGAGAGCTTCGAGGTCGGCCCGGGCGACGTCATGCTCTTCACCGCGCCCTCGGTGGGGCACAACCTGCGCAACCCGTTCGACGACGACCTCGTCTACCTCATGGGCGGCGAGAACCGGCCGCTCGAGATCGGCGAGTTCCCGCGCCACGGCAAGCGCGCGGTCTTCGACAAGGGCAGTGCTCCGTACCTGATCGACGTCGCCGCGACCAAGCCGTTCGTGCCGCGCTGACGAGTGGCCTCAGTCGCCGCGCGCGAAGCACACCACGCTGATCGCCACCGCCGGCCGGCGGGTGTCTAGGTTGCGGTAGCTGTGGCGCTGGTCGCCGCGGAAGACCAGCACGTCGCCCGAGTCGAGCTGCCAGTGCTCGCCGGAAGCGACCAGCTCGATGCGGCCCTGCACACAGCTCAGGTACTCGCGCGTGCCGGGGGTGTGCGGCAGGCCGACCAGACTGCCGCCGGGGTCGAGCACGAAGCGGGCGATCTCCAGACCCCGGATCGGCTCCGGCAGCAGGGGCCGCAGCCGCGCCCCCTGGCGGCGGCGCTCGGGCAGCTCGCCGGCGGCGAACAGGCGGCAGGCGGTGCGCGGCGGCCCGATCAGCTCCTCGATCGAGACCTGCAGCGCACTCGCCACCCGCGTCAGCACGTCGAGCGTCGGGTTCGCCGTGCCCGACTCGAGACTGGCCCAGGTGGCGCGCGGAATGCCGGCGAGATCGGCGGCCCGCTGCTGCGAGGCGCTGCGCGCCTCGCGCAAGCGGCGGAGGTTGGCGGCGAGGTTGGCGCTCGGTGCGTCGGTCATGTCGGCCGAGTAGCAACCTGTTGCGATACTGGCAATCGCGTTGATGAGATGACCACAGGCGGGCATCGTAGCGCCATCGACGAGGAGGATCGAAATGAGAACCGCGGCCTACGACACCATCGACGACGCCCTCGAGCAGTTGGCTCCCTTCGGGCCGGACCTGAGCAACGGCTTCACCAGCCACGTGCCGATGGCGATCGAGGCCCTCTGCGCCCTCGGGCGGCCGGAGGCGGTGCCGGCGTTTCTCGCCTCGCACCGCGCCACGCTGCTGCCGCGTCCCGCCGCCGCCGCGCCGATCGCGCCCGACGCCTGGCGCGGCGCGCTGGCGAGGACGGCGCGTTACGGCGACTGGAGCGCGCTGTTCGCGCGCGAGATGCAGGAGGAGCCGTGGCGGGTCGTGCTCGACCGCTGGCTCGATCGCCTCGCCCCCGGATTGTGCGCCGCTGCGGCGCACGGCGTCATCCGGGTCGGCCATGCGGTGCGCAGTCTGGCGCAGGCGGAGACGCCGCCGCGGCGGCAGGAGCTGGCCGACGCCCTCGCCTCGTGGGCGGCCGAGTACCAGGAGCTGCCGACCCGCTTCGACCCGGGCGTCGAGGGCATCGACCCGGTGCGCGCGATCACGTTGGTGCCGACGGTGCCGCCGGAGCAGCGCCACTACCGCGGCACGATCGTGGCCGCGCTCGAGGACCTGAACGAGTTCGAGCCGTTCGCGCGCGCGATCGGCCTGCTCGACGTCGACGGCGATCTGCAGCGCCTGCTCGCCGACCTGAGCGAGACCTTCGCACGCCTCTACCTCGCCAACGCCGTCGATCCGCTCACCACCATCGTCTTCGTCCACGGCGTCACCAGCGTCGCCGCGCTCGGCAACCTCGTGCCGCACGTGAGCGAGCCGACCGCGCGGCGCGCGGCGCGCTACGCCTGGCAGACCGGCTGCGGCCTCTACGCCGCCTTCGGCCACCGCCCGCCGGTCTCCGGTGCCGTCGCGCCGCCGGCCGAGGACGAGGAGACGCTGGTCGATCGGGCGGTGGCGACCGGCGACGAGCACGCCATCAAGTTCACCGAGGCCTGTCTCTCGCGCCACGCCGTTCGCCCCTCGCCGGTCTACCTGGCGGCGGCGAAGCACGTGGTGGGCGCGCTCTGAAGGCTATCGCCAGGGCGGCGAGGCGAAGCGCTCGACCTCGTCGAGTGGGCGCAGCTCGCCGTCGACGTGCAGGGCGCGGAAGATGCGGTGCGCGATGCGCCAGCCCTGTGGCGTGCGCACCAGGCGGTCGCGGTAGACGCCGGCGACGGTCCAGCTCGAGCGCCGGCCGTCGCGCCCCTGCTGCACGTGCAGGGCGCGCAGGTTGGTGCGCGCGCTCGCCGTGTCGCCCTCGACCTCGACCGCCGGCGGGCCGGAGTGGTGCTGGGTGAAGCGGAAGCCCTCGTTGAAGGGGCGCATCCGCGCCAGCAGTTGCGCCAGGCTGGCCTCGGGACCGGTGCTCTCGTCGAGCGAGTAGCGCAGGACGGCGTCGGCGGTGAAGACCTGGTCGAGACGGGCGTAGTCCTTCTCGTCGAGGGCGTCGAAGTAGCGCTGTATGACCGCGGCGATGGCGGCGTGGTCGGGGCTCATGCCGCCGGGTTAGCGCGGCGGCCGCGCCGTGGGCAAGGTCGCTTCCGGCCCGCCGCGGGTCGCTCAGTCATTTTGACACTTCGCAGCGGGGCCATCCCTCGTAACGAGGGTCGCTGCGAAGAGAGTCCTCCTGTCCCTCCGCGGCGAGCCGGAAGCGCCTCGCCTGGCAGGGAGGCGTTCAGCGCGACTGAACAGTGTTCAGCCTCGCGGGCCCGGCTTCAGGGCGTTTCTCGGCAGCGACAGGGTGAAGGTCGAGCCGGCGCCGGGGGTGCTGTCGACCTTCACGTCGCCGCCGTGGGCCTCGGCGATGCGGCGGACGATGTACAGGCCCAGCCCCGTTCCCTCGACCCCGTGTGCCGAGCTGGCGCGGCTGTGGCGGCGGAACAGCAGCGGGATCTCTCCGGGCACGATGCCGGCGCCGGCGTCGCTGACGCGGATGTCCAGCCGGCCGTCGCGGATGGCGGTGCCGATCGTCACCACCCCCGGGCCGCCGTACTTGATCGCGTTCGAGACCAGATTGCCGAGCGCTCGGCTCACCATCTGTCCGTCGACCTCCGCCGTGACGGCGTCGCCGGGCAGGTCGATCCGCAGGTCGACCCGCGCCGCTTCGGCGGTCAGGCGGTAGCGATCGACGACGTCGGCGACCAGCTCGTTCACCGCCACCGGGTGCCGCCGCGGCGTCAGCGGCCGGCCCTCCATCGCATCCGCGTCGAGCACGTTCGACACCAGGTCGAGCGCCTGCTGCGCGGTGCGCTCGATGCCGCGCGCGAAGCGCTCGCGCGCTTCCGGCTCGGTGCCGAGCTGGAGTTGGGCGTAGCCGTGGATGACCGAGAGCGGGTTCTTCAGGTCGTGCGCCAGCTCGTGGATCGCCTCGCGCCGGATCTCCTCGGTGCGCCGATAGAGGGCGCGGATGCGCTGCATGGTGAACGACACCAGCCAGGCGTAGAGGAGGAAGTAGAGGTTCACCGGCACCACTGTCGCGACCTGTCGATCCGGCGGCCGCGAGTAAGAGACCAGGTGCGGCAGATAGCCGCGGTACTCGGCGAGTACCACCGCGTCGTAGACGAGCGCCGAGAAGGCCGCGATCAGGACCGTGTCGAAGGGGCTCAGGATCAGGCCGGCGAGGCTGATGATCACCGGGAAGAGGAGCGGCACGCTGACCGCGTCGACCCCGCCGGAGAGGTGCATGCCGTAGCCGAGCGCGAGCACGTCGGTGTAGAGGCTGAGCCGCAGCAGCCACACCGGCACGCGCCCGCGCCACAGCGCCACGGCCGCCGCCGGTCCCAGTCCGGCGAGGACCGCGGCGGTGATGCGGTACGGGTTCGCGAACGGCGAGACGAAGAGCTGCATCGCCCAGAACGACAGCAGGACCAGGCCGAGCCCGAGCACCTTGACGGCGAAGATCGCGCGCAGGTTGGGCGCTTCGATCTCGGGGTCGGCGGTCGCGATCTCTCCCTGTCTCATCTGGCCGGCGGCTCGAACTCGGCCGGTTAGCACCAAATGGCCCGGCTGGGAATGGCGCTCGGGGCTGCTTGAATCGCCGGCGCGGGCGTCCTAGCTGACCGCCATGGAGCGCGTCACCGTCTACCACAATCCCGCCTGCGGCAAGTCGCGCGGTGCCCTCGAGATCCTCGCCGAACGCGGCATCGCCTGCGAGGTCGTCGAGTACCTGAAGCAGCCGCTCGACCGGGCCGCTTTCGAGCGCATCCTCGACCTGCTGCCGGGCGAGCCCGCCGAGCTGGTGCGCAAGGACAAGCGCTTCAAGGAGCTCGGCCTCGACCCGGCGGACTACGTCGGCCGCGAGCAGGTGGTCGCCCTGCTGCTCCGCCATCCCGAGCTGATGGAGCGCCCGGTGGTGATCCGCGGCGGGCGCGCGGTGATCGCGCGCCCGTCCGAGAAGGTCCTCGAAGTGCTGTGATCTGGAGTGCGGCGGTGGCCGCCGCTCTGGATCGTTCGCGCAGCCACGCAGAGCTGCGCTTCACGCCGCCCTCCAGATGGCCGCGAGCGCGGTCTGGTACTGCGCGGTGTAGGTCAGGCAGCGGTCGCAGCGCGCGAGGTGGCTCTCGACGCCGTCGCGCCGGCGCGGCGCGAGGGCGTCCTCGAAGTAGTCCGCCAGGCCGTCGATCACCCCGCGGCAGGTCGGCTCGTCCACGTCGCCCTCGCCTGCGGCGGCGCTCAGGAGGCGGCGCGCAGCGGCGCCGGCCGGGCCGCCGCGCGCGCCGCCGCGATGTCCCTGCCGGCCGGGCACTGGACCAGATCCTTCGTGAACAGCAGGTCGAAGGTCCAGTCGATGGCCACCCGCACCTTGCGCTCGAAGCGCGGCAGCTTGGTGAGGTAGATCGTGCGCCAGAGCCACCAGGCGAGGAAGCCGGAGAAGTGCACGCCGAGGATCTGGGCGACGCCGACGCGCCGGCCGATCGACGCCAACTGCCCGAGGGTGCGGAAGGCGAAGGGGCGCAGCTTGCGGCCGCGCAGGGTGGCGGCGATGTTGTCGGCGACCACCTTGCCCTGGCGGCTGGCGTGCTGCGCCGTCGGCGGGCAGGTGCCGCCGGCGATCGTGTCGGGCACGAGGGCGCAGTCGCCCAGGCTCCAGACGCCGGGGTGGCCGGCGACGCGCAGGTACTCGTCGACCACCACCCGCCCGCGCTGGCGGGCGCACGGTAGGTCGGCGAGCAGCGGGTTGGGGGCCGTGCCGGCGGTCCAGACGAGGTTCAGCGTTGGGATCGCGGTGCCGTCGCTCAGCTCGACCTCGTCGTCTCCCAGGCGCGCCACCTTGGTGCCGAGCCGCAACTCGATGCCGCGCGCCGCCAGCTTGCGCTGCGCGTAGCGGCCGAGCTTCTCGCTCAGCTCCGGCAGGATCACCTCGCCCGGGTGCACCAGCACCATGCGCACGTCCTCGGCGCGCAGGTGGGGGTAGTGCTCGACCGCCTCGTGCATGAAGTCGTGGATGGCGGCGATGGTCTCGACCCCGGCGAAGCCGCCGCCCGCGACCACGAACGTCATCAATCGCCGCCGCACCTCCGGGAAGCACTCGAAGTCGGCTTCCTCCAGGCTGTCGATCAGGCGGTTGCGCAGCGCGATCGCGTCGGCCAGCGTCTTCATCGTCATCGCCCGCTCCTCCAGCCCGGGGGTGCCGAAGAAGTTGGTCACCGCGCCGAGCGCGAGCACGAGATGGTCCCAGGGCAGGTCGTGGGCGTGCTCCTCGTGCGTGCCGTGCGACACCCGCACCAGCCTGCGCTCCAGGTCGATGCGCAGCACGTCGCCGTGGAAGAACGACGCCCGCCGCAGCAGCTTGCGGATCGGGTTGACGATGTGGGTCAGGTCGAGGTCGGAGGCTGCGACCTCGTGCAGCATCGGCGTGAACAGGAAGAAGTTGTCCTGGCTGACGAGGGTGATCTCGACGCTCGGGTCGCGGCGGAAGCGGCGCTCGAGCTGCATGACGGCGTTGACGCCGGCGAAGCCGCCGCCGAGGACGACGATGCGCGTCTTCTCGGCGGCGGCGGCGGCGCACTGGGGCTTGCGGGTGGTGGCGTCCATCGGTGTGGCGAATGGATGTGCGGCCGGCGGCGGGGGTTACGGCCGGCCGAGGCCGAGCTCCTGCTCGAGCAGGGTGCGCAGCGCCTGGCGGGCGCGGTGCAGGCGGACCTTGGTGGCGTTCTCGCTGATGCCGAGCATCTCGGCGGCCTCGGCGGTGTCGAGATCCTCGAGGTCGCGCAGCACCAGCACGCTGCGATAGGTCTCCGGCAGGCGGTCGATGCAGCGCCGCACCGCCGCGCGCGTCTGCTGGCTCTCCAGCACCTGGTCGCCGGCGAGCGTCCACGCCTTCGGTTCCTCGGCGAAGTGGCCGTCCTCGGCGAAGCGCGGCAGCAGCTCGTCGATCGAGTCCTCCGGCCGGTGCTTGCGCCGCCGCATGCGCATGAGGGCGGCGTTGACGACGATGCGGTGCAGCCAGGTGGAGAGGCGGGCCTCGCCGTGGAACGAGTCGAGGTTGCGGAAGGCGGAGAGGAAGGCGTCCTGCACCGCGTCGGCGGCCTCGTCGGGGTTGCGCAGCAGGCGCTGGGCGGTCGCCAGCATGCGCCCGCTCTCGCGCCGCACCAGCTCGTCGCAGGCGTCGCGCTCGCCGGCGCGCAGGCGCGCCAGCAGGCCGGCCTCGGCCGGCATCGCCTCGGCCGCGTCGCCCTCGGCGGCCGGGCCGTCGTCGCGCAGCAGCTCGGAGAGGTAGCCCGAGGCGCCGCTCAGGACGGCGCGCGCGCGGCGCAGGCGGTTCAAGCGCGCGACGCCGGCTGCGTCGGCGAAGGTCAGCCCGCGCAGGTCGAGCAGCAGGCTGGCGTTGCTGGGCAGGGCGCGGGCGAGCGCCTCGTCGAGGTCGGCGACGGTGGCCTCGGTCAGGCGGCCTTCGAGCCGGAAGCGAACGGCGGCGGGGGTGCGGGAGATCTCGGTGACTCGCATCATGCCGGGGGCCAAAGGCAACGCCCGTGCCAGCCCGTGCGCCGGACGCGTTCGCGGCGCTGATTCCGCCCGCCGATCCAGCAGGACGTCGGAGCCGCGACCGTCAGGGAGCGGTTGGCGGCGCGCTGGCACGGAGCCGACCGCTCCCTGACGGTCGCGGTTCCGGGATCGTGCCAAGCCAGCCGCGTTCCGCTACACTGCGGCGCCGTGGACGCCGAGGGCGACTCTCCGCTGAGCGACGATGCCGCCCTGCGCGCCATCGTCGAGGGGGTGGAGGCGGAGGTGGGCGACCGCTTCTTCGGTTCGCTGGTGCGCCATCTGGCGCAGGCGCTGGGGGCGCGCTACGCCTTCGTGTCCGCTCTTTCCGAAGACCGCAGCCGCTTCCGCACCCTGGCGGTGTGGGGACCGGGCGGTCGGCTCGACGACTTCGAGGTGCCGGTCGCCGGCACGCCCTGCGAGGCGGTGCTCGACGGCGAGATGGCGCACCACCCCGAGCGCCTGCAGCAGCTCTTCCCCGAGGACGTCGGCCTGGTGACCTGGAACGCCGAGAGCTACTGCGGCGTGCCGGTGCTGTCGCAGAGCGGCGTGCCGGTCGGGCACCTGGCGATCTTCGACGACAAGCCGATGCGCGACCCGCGCGGCGTTTCGATCATGCGCATCTTCGCAGCGCGTGCGCGCGCCGAGGTCGAGCGGCTGCGCGCCGAGCAGGCGCTGCGCGACAGCGAGCAGCGGCTGGCGTCGATCCTGGCGTCGGCGATGGATGCGATCGTCACCTTCGACGCCGACGGCCGGGTCGAACTGTTCAATGCGGCGGCGGAACGGCTGCTCGGCTGCCCGGCGGCCGCGGCGCTCGGCGGGCCGGTCGAGCGCTTCCTGGGAGAGCGCCTGCGCGAAGCGGTCGCGCCGGCGCTGGCGGCGGGCGACGGCCACGGCAACGCCTACCTTTGGGCGCCCGGCGGGCTGAGCGCGCGCCGCGCCGACGGTGGCGAGATCGCGGTCGAGGCGACGCTGTCGCAGGCGGAGAGCGGCGGGCGGCGGCTGCACACCCTCACCCTGCGCGACGTCGAGGAGCGTCGCCGCGCCGAGCAGGAGCTGCGGCGCCTGCACGAGCAGAACGCCTACCTGCTCGACGAGATCCGCGCCGCCTACAACGCCGACGAGATCGTCGGTGCGCACGGCGGTCTGCGGGCGGTGCTGGAGCGCGTCGCGCTGGTCGGCCCGGCCGACTCCTCCGTGCTGATCCTGGGCGAGACCGGCACCGGCAAGGAGTTGGTCGCGCGCGCCGTGCACGCCGCCAGCCGCCGGCGGGCGCGCCCGCTGATCAAGGTCAACTGCGCCGCACTGCCCGCCGGCCTGATCGAGAGCGAGCTCTTCGGTCACGAGCGCGGCGCCTTCACCGGCGCGACCGAGAAGCGCGTCGGCCGCTTCGAGCTGGCCGCCGGCGGCACGATCTTCCTCGACGAGATCGGCGACATGCCGCTGGAGGTGCAGGCGAAGCTGCTGCGGGTGCTGCAGGAGCGCGAGTTCGAGCGCGTCGGCGGCAGCCGTACGATCGCCGCCGACGTGCGCGTCATCGCCGCCACCAACCGCGACCTCGCGCGCGCCGTCGGCGAGGGGCGCTTTCGTCAGGATCTCTTCTACCGCCTGAACGTCGTGCCGATCGAGGTGCCGCCGCTGCGGCGGCGGCGCGAGGACGTGCCGCTGCTGGTGCACTGGTTCGTCGGTCGCTTCGCGCAGAAGACCGGCCGCAACGTCCGCCGCGTGCCGGCCGAGGCGATGGCGCGGCTGCAGGCGTACGACTGGCCCGGCAACGTGCGCGAGCTCGAGAACGTGATCGAGCGCGCCGTCATCCTCGCGCGCGGCGAGGAGCTCGAGGTCCCGGCCGAGCTCGTGCCCGGAGGGCCGGCGGCCGTCGCCCCGGGTGCGCCGGTCTCGATCGAAGAGGTCGAGCGCGCCCACATCGCCCGCGTCCTCGCCGAGACCGAGTGGCGCATCGACGGCCCCGAGGGAGCCGCCCGCATTCTCGGCCTCAACCCGAGCACGCTCCGCAGCCGCATCAAGAAGCTCGGCCTGCGGCGGGCGCCGGCGAGCGGAGTGCGGGAGTAGCCGAGCCGAGTGCGCCGCGCGGGGGGCGCGCTGGCGGGGTGCGCGAGGGTGCGGCGCGTGCGGGCGCGGTGGTGGGGCGGCTGCGCCCCTCGCGGGGCGCACGGAAATCGTCGGCACCCGGAACCCCGGGCTTGCGCCCGGGGCTATGGCCCTGCGCCGCTCCGCGGCGCCTCCGCGCCGCCGGCCGGGGAGCACGAGCGCGCAGCGCGTGAGGGCGTGGCGTGGGAGCGCGTGTGCGCGGCGCGTTCGCCCGGGGCTAGGACCCGCACCCGCGCTGCGCGGTCGCCCTGGTCGAGGACGTGCGCTCGCCGGCGCGCGCCGCGGAGCGGCGCCGGATCGTAGCCCCGGGCGCAAGCCCGGGGTTCGCCGGTATCGCCACCTGCTGCGCGCCCCGGCAGGGGCGCAGCCGGGCCGTCGCACCCGGCGCAGTGGCGGCCCCGTTGCTGGCGCAGCCGCCGACCGCACCCGCGCCGTCGCCCCGCCTTGAACCGGCGCGCGAAGGGGCCGTAGAATGCGCGCCGTCATGAGCGAAGCCGCGCTGCTCCTCCGCATCAGCCAGTCCCTGAGCCGGCAGCGCGAGCGCGCCGGCCTGGCGCGCGCGATCGGCGAAGCCCTGCCGCCGGCCCTGGGATGCGAACGGGCCACGCTGGTGCTCGCCGAGGCGGCGGCCGAGGCCCCCGGGTCGCTGCCCGCCTGGGTGATCGCCCACCGCCAGGCGCGCACCCTCGCCGACCTCGGCGATGCCGCCGAGCTCGCCGCCAGCGAGCGCGCCCTGCGCGACCAGGGCCTGCGCTCGGCCGTAGCCCTACCCCTGCTGGTGCGCGAGCGCTGTCTCGGCGCGCTCGTGCTGGCCGCCGCACGTCCGGGTGCGTTCGAGGCGCGGCCGAGCGCGGTGCTGGAAGAGCTCGCGGCGGCGGTCGCCGGCGCGCTCGACACCTGCCTCGCGTACGAAGAGGTCGAGCGCCTCGGACAGGAGCGCAAAGCGCTGCTCGAGGTGAACGTCGCGGTCGGCCGACACCACCTCGAGCGCGACGCCCTCTTCGGCGCCATGGCGGGCTGCCTGCGCGACCTGGTGCCGACGCAGCGCTTCGGCATCGAGCTGCCGATCGAGGGCGAGCAGTTGCAGGGGCACGTGCTCACCCCCGGCGGCGCCGCCGGCGAGCGCACGCGGCAGACGCTCCTGCCCGCGGCCGGCACCGCCTGCGACTGGGTGCTGCGCACGCGCGAGTGGGTGGTGGTCGGGGAGCGCGAGGAACTGCGCAGCCGCTTCCCGGTCACCTTCGACGTGATGAGCGCCGAGGGCATGCAGTCGCTCTGCGCGCTGCCGCTCGCCAACGGCGACCGTTGTCGCGGCGCGCTGTTCTTCATGGCGGCGGAGAAGGGCGCCTACGCAAGCCTGCGGCGCGACTTCCTCGAGCAGGTCGCCGGCGCGGTCGGCGTCGCGGTCGACGACTGCCTGGCGCACGAGGAGGTGCGCCGTCTGCGCGACCGGCTCGCGGCCGAGAACGTCTACCTCAAAGAGGAGATCCAGCAGGAGCACAACTTCGGCGCGATCGTCGGCCGCAGCCCGGCGCTGCGGCAGGTGCTGGCGAAGCTCGACACGCTCGCGGCGGCCGACGCGACGGTGCTGGTGCTGGGCGAGACCGGCACCGGCAAGGAGCTGATCGCGCGCGCCATCCACGACCGCAGCCGCCGCCGCGATCGGCCGCTGGTGAAGGTCAACTGCGCCGCGATCTCGGCCGGCCTGGTGGAGAGCGAGTTGTTCGGACACGTGAAGGGCGCCTTCACCGGCGCCACCGCCGACCGCACCGGCCGCTTCGAGCTGGCCGACGGCGGCACGATCTTCCTCGACGAGATCGGCGAGCTGCCGCTCGAGACGCAGGTGAAGTTGCTGCGGGTGCTGCAGGAGCGCGAGCTCGAGCCGGTCGGCAGCAGCGACACCCGCAAGGTCGACGTGCGCGTCATCACCGCCACCAACCGCGATCTCGAGAAGGAGGTGGCGGCCGGGCGCTTCCGCTCCGACCTCTACTACCGCATCAACGTCCTGCCGATCCGCGTACCGCCGCTGCGCGAGCGCCGCGAGGACATCCCGCTGCTGGTGCACTCCTTCGTCGACCGCTTCGCGCGCGAGATGGGCAAGAGCATCCGCGGCGTGCCGCGCGCGACCATGGAGCGTCTGCAGGCCTACGACTGGCCCGGCAACGTGCGCGAGCTGCAGAACGTGATCGAGCGCGGCGTCGTGCTGGCGACCGGCGACCAGCTCGAGCTCGGCGCCGACTTCCCCGCCGCTCCCGCGGCGCGCGCGGAGCTACCGCCCGCGCTCGCTCTGCCGGGTTCGCCGTCGAGCACGCTCGAGGAGATCGGCCGCCAGCACATGCTGCAGGTGCTGCAGAGCTGTGACTGGGTGGTCGAGGGCGAGCAGGGCGCCGCCCGCCTCCTCGGCCTCCAGCCGAGCACGCTGCGCAGCCGCATGCGGAAGTTCGGCCTGCAGCGACCGGCGCGCTGATCGCCGGCGCGATCGCGCTGGTGCCGGATTCGAAACGCGCGAGCGCTACTCGCGCGGATAGACGCCGCGCCGCGGCTCGTCGGTGTAGACCGGCGGCCGCTTCTCGCCGAAGGCGGTGATCGCCTCGGGCAGGTTGTCGGTCATGCCGAGCATGATCTGGTTGCGGTCCTCGATCTCGATGGCGGCGGCGAGGCTGCCGGTCTCGAGGTTGGCCCACACCACCTGTTTCGTCATCTGCAGGCCGAAGGGGCTGTAGGCGCACATCGCCTCGGCCATCTCGTAGGCGGTGTCGAGGACGGCGTCGTCGGCGACGACGCGCGACACCAGCCCCATGCGCAGCGCCTCGTCGGCGCCGATGCGGCGCCCGGTGAGCAGCAGGTCGTTGGAGTGCGCCGCGCCGATCAGCCGCGGCAGCAGCCAGCTCGCGCCCAGCTCGGTGCTGGTGAGACCGTTGACGATGCCGGTGGCGTTGAACACCGCCGACTCGGAGGCGATGCGCAGGTCGGCGCCGAGGCTGAGGCACAGGCCGCCGCCGTAGGCGACGCCGTTGACCGCGGCGATGATCGGCTGCGGCAGGTGTCGCATCACCGGGATGACCTGCGAGTAGATGCGGATGGCGCGCGGTCCGATGCGGGGGATCGTCAGGCCGTCGACGTTGGGGATGACCGAGTGGTCCTTGAGGTCGAGGCCGGAGCAGAACGCCCGCCCCGCGCCGGTGAGCACCACGACCCGGGTGTCGTTGTCGACCGCCACCCGATCGAGCGCTTCCTTGAGATCGAGGCAGAGCTCGATCGACATCGCGTTCAGCCGCTCGGGCCGGTCGAGCGTGATCAGGCTGACGTGGCGGCGGGGCTTCTCGATGGTCACCGTCTTCATGGGCGGCACTCTAGCCCGCCGCGGGCGGCCGCGGGAAGCGCCGGTCGGCGGCGGCCTGCGGCAGAAAGAGAAGAGGCCGCGGATGAACGCGGATGGACGCGGGTCAGAACCGGAGTCGGCCCTCTCTGGAATCCGCGTTCATCCGCGTTGATCCGCGGCCCCCCTTTCTCTTCCTCCTGCCGGCGCGGGTTTGACTCGCCGCCCCGGAAGCGGCGAGAAGCGAGCGCAGATGACTCGGACGAACGGTGCGCGGGGCTCGGCGGTGGCGCGGGCGCTGGGGGTGGCGCTGCTGGCGGCGCTGGTGCTCTTCTTCACGCTCGTGCCGATCCTGGTCGAACGCGGCACCAACCGCGTCCTCGAGGTCGCACCGATCGCCGTCGGCGAGCGAGCGCGCGCGCTGCACGCCGACCTCTTCGTGGCCGATCTGCACGCCGACTCGCTCCTCTGGCACCGCGACCTGCTGCAGCGCGGCGACCGCGGTCACGTCGATCTGCCGCGCCTGCGCGAGGGCGGCGTGGCGCTGCAGGTGTTCGGCGTCGTCACCCGCACCCCGGCCGGCCAGAACTACGACCACAACCCCGCCGACGCCTTCGACATGATCACTCTGCTGGCGGTGGCGCAGCGCTGGCCGGTGTCGGCCTGGGGCAGCCTGAAGCAGCGCGCGCTCTGGCAGGCGGAGCGGCTGCGGCGGGTGGCGGCGAGCTCGGGCGGCACGTTCCGCATCCTCGAGAGCGCGGCGGACGTCCGCCGCTTCGCCGCCGACCGCCGCGCCGAGCCCCGCCTCACCGCCGGCCTGCTGGCGATCGAGGGCCTGCACGCGCTCGAGGGCGATCCCGCCAACCTCGACGACCTGCGCGCCGCCGGCTTCCGCATGCTCGGGCTGGCGCACTTCTTCGACAACGAGCTCGGCGGCTCGCTGCACGGGATGGAGAAGGGCGGGCTGACGCCGCTCGGGCGGCAGGTGGTGACGGCGATGCAGGCCGGCGGCATCGTGGTCGACCTGGCGCACTCCTCGCCGGCGGTGTTCGACGACGTGCTGGCGATGACGACGCGGCCGGTGGTGGTGTCGCACACCGGCGTGCGCGGTACGTGCGATCACGTCCGCAACCTCAGCGACGAGCAACTGCGCGGCATCGCCGCGGTCGGCGGCCTGGTGGGCATTGGCTACTGGGATGCGGCGGTGTGCGACGTCGGCGTCGCCGGCATCGTGCGCGCGATCGTGCACGTCGCGCGCACCATCGGCGCGCAGCACGTCGCCCTCGGCTCCGACTTCGACGGCGCCACCACCGTCGCCTTCGACACCGCCGGCATCCCGATGCTCACCCAGGGCCTGCTCGATGCCGGTCTGAGCGAAGCCGAGATCCGGCTGATCATGGGCGACAACGTCCGCCGCGTCCTCGAACAGACGCTGCCCGGGGGGGAGGGATGACGCGGGTCGCGCGCTTCGCGGGGGTACGCGCTTCGCACGGGTTCGCGCTTCGCCTTGGTTCACACGGATGGCACGGATGACACGGATTTCACGGATCGGAGGGGAAAAGAGGGCCGCGGATCAACGCGGATGAACGCGGTCCAGAGGCCAGCTCGTTCCGGTATCCGCGTTCATCCGCGTTGATCCGCGGCGGTTCCTCCTTTTCTTTTCTCGATCCGTGAAATCCGTGTCATCCGTGCCATCCGTGTGAGACGCTGGCGAATCCGCGCGAACGCGCGCGCGCGACCGCCGCCCGGACTGGACCGCGGCGCTCGCCTGCGGTACTCGCAGCGACGCGAGTATGGATGGCACCGTCCTCGGCACACTCGGCAAGTGCCTGCAGATGCTGTCGCCGCGGCAACGGCGCCACTGGTTCCTGCTCGTGCCGGTCGCGATCGTCGCCAGTCTGGCGGAGGCGGGCTCGGCGGCTTCGATCTTCGCGCTGATCGACGTCATCGGGCGCGACGGCCAGGTGGACCCGTCCTCGTGGGCCGGCCGGATCGCCGCCGTCCTTCCCTTCGCGGAGCCGGGCGCCCTGCTGGTGCAACTCGCGCTGCTGGTCGTCGGCTACCAGTTCCTCAAGGGCGTCCTGCTGGCGGGGGCGCAGTACTACCGCTTCCGCGTCGCCAGCGAGTCGGCGGCCGAGCTCTCCGCCACGCTGCTGCGGCGCTATCTGGCGGCGCCCTATCCGTTCCACTTCGGCCGCAACTCCGCCGAGCTGATCCGCAACTGCAGCCAGGGCGTGGGGCACGTCCTCACCGGCGCGATGTCGGCCTCGACCTCGATCCTGTCGGAGATCCTCGTCGGCCTCGGACTCGCCGCGGTTCTCTTCGCCGCGGCGCCGCGCAGCTCGCTGGTCGCGGGGCTGGTGCTGCTGGCGGTGGTGGTGGCGCTGCTGACGGGGATGCGGCCGATCGTGCGGCGCCGCGGCCGGGCGGTGCACGAGGAGCAGGTGGCGGTGACCAAGCGCCTGCACCAGGCCCTCGGCGGCGTGAAGGAGGTCAAGGCCCTCGGGCGCGAGCCGCATTTCTACCAGGCCTTCGCCCAGGGACAGCAGCGGCTGCTCAGGCTCGGCTACCTCGGCATCACGCTCGACGCGGTGCCGTCGCTGGTGGTCGAGACGGTGGTGGTCAGCGGTGCGATCGCGGCGCTCACCATGCTGGCGCTCTCCGGTCAGGCCGGCGCCAGCACCCTGCCGCTGCTCGGCCTCTTCTCCTATGCCGCCCTGCGCTTCGTGCCGATGGCCAATCGCCTGATCGTGCGCGTCAACGAGGTGCGCGCCGGCGCGGTCACCGCCGAGGCGCTCTACGAGGATTACTGCGCCCTGGCCGAGGCCGAGTGGGAGGAGGACGGCCTCGCGGCACCGGCGTTCCGCGAGGGACTGGCGCTGGTGGACGTGAGCTACACCTACCCCGGCGGCGAGGGACCGGCGCTGCGCGACGTCACCCTCACCATCCGCCCGGGCGAGTCGATCGGCATCGTCGGCCCCACCGGCGCCGGCAAGAGCACGCTGGTCGACCTGATCCTCGGCCTGCTCGAGCCCAGCAGCGGCACGATCGCGGTCGACGGCGTCGACCTGCGCACCTGCCTGGCGGCCTGGCGGCGGTCGACCGGCTACGTGCCGCACTCGGTCTTCCTGATCGACGACACCCTGCGCCGCAACGTCGCCTTCGGCCTGCCGCCGGACCAGATCGACGACCAACGCGTGCGCGCCGCGATGCGCGCCGCCCAGCTCGAACGGCTGGTGGAGCAGCTTCCCGACGGGCTCGAGACGAAGATCGGCGATCGCGGCACTCGCCTCTCGACCGGCGAGCGCCAGCGCGTCGGGATCGCGCGCGCTCTCTACGAGCAGCCCGACGTGCTCGTGCTCGACGAGGCCACCGCCGCGCTCGACGGCGCGACCGAGTCCGAGGTGATGCGCGCGATCTCCGAGGAGCGCCCGGCGCGCACGCTGCTGGTGGTCTCGCACCGCCTGAGCGCCGTCCGACGCTGCGACCGCCTGCTGCTGGTTTTCGGCGGTCGCATCGCCGCCAGCGGCACCTACGACGAGCTCGCCGCGCACAGCCTGGAGTTCCGCGCCATGGCGGGGGGCTGATCTGGAGTGCGGCGGTCACCGCCGCTCTGGATCGTTCGCGGGAGGATCGAGAGCGTCGCGTCGCGCCGCACTCCAGACGCTTCGCGGATCGGCCCGCGCGGCCTTCGCGTCGGAGCCGTCGGACCAAACGCGAGATTCGCGCTAGGATGGCGGCCATGCGCGTCCTCCTCGCCCTTCTGCTGCTGCTCCCGCCCGCGCTCGCGCACGCCGGCGGCGCGCGCTTCTACTTCTCGGGCGACGGCGTGCTCGAGATGGACCACGCCCACCTCGGCGAGACGCTCGCGGTCCGCTACCGCGACGCCGACGGCCGCTACGACCCCGCCGCGCTGGCGCGCATCGAGCACTTCTTCCGCTCGCGCAGCGACGGCGAGCGCGGTCCGATCTCGCTGCGCCTGATCGAGCTGCTCGATTTCGTCGCCGACCGCAGCGGCGCCGCCCGGCCGACGCTGGTCTCGGCCTATCGCAGCCCGGAGCTCAACCGCGACCTGCGCGACGGCGGCCGGCGGGTGGCGCAGGCGTCGCTGCACACCGAGGGGCTGGCCGCCGACGTCGCCTTCGCTGGCGCCGACCTGCGCCGGCTGTGGCTCGACCTGCGCCGCCTCGGCGTCGGCGGCGTCGGCCTGTATCGCAGCGACGGCTTTCTCCACCTCGACACCGGCCGGCCGCGCTTCTGGGAACCCTCGACCGCGGGCGTCGAGCAGAACCTCTCCGCCGGCAACGCCCGCCTCTTCGCCCGCACCGACTACGACCGCTACCGCGATCTCGAGGGCGCGGTGATCAGCCTGCACTCCCTCACCGCGCTGCCGGTGCGGGTCGGGCGCGAGGCCCGCCTGGGGAACGAGCGGCTGCCGCTGTTGCCGCGCGGGGCCGACCTCGCCCTCGAGGGCGACTGCTGGGTGCTCGAGGAGCCCGCCGCCGCCTACCAGTTCGTCGTCGCCGCGCCGGCCGCCGCGCCCGCCCGCCGCGCCCCGATCGTCGTGTCGCTCTGCGGCGCGCGCGAGCTCGCGACCAACGAGGTCGAGCGCAGCGGGCAGCCAACCGCTCCCTGACGAGGCCGTCGCGCAATCGTTTCCGCGCCCGGATTCAGCACGCGATCGGAGCCGCGACCGTGAGGGAGCGGTTGGCTGCGCGCCGGCACGATGCCAACCGCTCCCTGACGGTCGCGGCTCCGATGTCCTGCTGGATC
>Ga0268299_1002156_pt1 | contig 25801 bp, 10 predicted proteins | sample NOBtaG_FD_193484 | JGI IMG/M metagenome (GOLD analysis project Ga0268299, IMG submission 193484) | Activated sludge microbial communities from bioreactor in Nijmegen, Gelderland, Netherland - NOB reactor | ecosystem: Engineered > Bioreactor > Aerobic > Activated sludge | place: Netherlands...
GGCCTGTCCCAGACGGTCGCCCACCGCGTCGTAGAGCGGCAGGGCCTTCTCGTACTGCTCGCGCGCCTTCTCGGGGTCCTTCACTAGAAGCAGGTCGCCCAGGCTCCAGATGCAATGGGCCTGCCCCAGACGGGAGCCCTCCGCGTCGTAGAGCGGCAGGGCCTTCTCGTACTGCTCGCGCGCCTTCTCGGGGTCCTTCACTAGAAGCAGGTCGCCCAGGCTCCGGATGCAATTGGCCTGTCCCAGACGGTCGCCCACCGCGTCGTAGAGCGGCAGGGCCTTCTCGTACTGCTCGCGCGCCTTCTCGGGGTTGCGGATGCTGAGGGCCCGGCCGGCCAGCAACAGCCGCCAAGCCTGCCTCGCCCAGTCCTTTTGCAGGCCGGCGACGAGTGCAACGGCGGTCTCCAGGGGACGCACGCTGGCGGCCCGCACGTAGGCGAAATACCCGTAGCCTGAGATGGCCTGGTCCCAGCGATTCACCCGGTCGCTTTCCAGGGCCTCGTCAAAGAGGGTTTCCAGGTTGCCCAGTTCCGGCTCGATGCGGGTCAGCAGCGTTGGCCAATCGTGCTGGGCCGTCTCGTTGCTGAGGGGCGCAAACGGGTCGAGAAAATGGGCCAAGAGGCGGTCGCGGTCGGCCCGGTGCTGGTTCGGGTCTTCGTCGGCGCGGAGCGGGAGCAACCAGGCGCACTCGCGGAGCGGGGCGAGCATGGTGAGGCGTTCCTGCCCCGGAGGCTCGACCAACTCGGCGCGGAGCAGGTCGCCGGGCGGGTCGCCCGCCGGGTTCTCGAGCAATTCCGCGGCGGTGCTCCGGGACAATCCGGCCGGCAGGAGGGCCAGCAGACGCACAAGCCGTCGGGCCTCGGGACGCAGGCGGTCAAAACTGAGCGCGAAGGAAGCGAGGAGGTTTTCGTCCTTGTCACCATCGCCTCCCAGGGTCACGGCGGTGAGATCATGCGCCTTCCATCGTTGACAGACCGGTTCCAGCCGCGGCTCGCGCCCCGTGGCCGCGTAGGCGGCCACCAGCCGGAGCGATAAAGGGTGGCCATCGAGTTTCTCCAGCAACGGGTCGAGGTGCGGGTCGCGCGAGTAGTCCAGGAGCAGCGTGCCGCCGGAATTTTCGGCGCACCCGAGGTTCCGCCGGGCGTGTTCGAGGAATAATGTGCGGGCGTCGGGCGGGCTCAGCTTCCGCAATCCGTCGAAGTAGGCGACTTCGCCAAGCGTGCCGAGATCGGTCCGGCCGCGACGGGCAAGGAGGAGGCTGAGCTGGGATTCGCCGGCGAGCTGCCGGAGAAACTCACGCACGCGCGCCGGATCGCCGTCGAGCGGCGTCTCGGCGTTGTCCAGCACGAGGAGAATGGGCGCCTCCCGCAGGACGCGCCTCGTGTCCGACGCGAGGGTGGAGGGATCGGTCCGCAGGCCGAAGGCGTCGGCCACCTTGAGTAAGACGGCATCGAGGGACTTGGCGCCCTGGCAGTCCACAAAGAGCCGGCGGTCGGCGAACCGGGCGATGACCCGGGGATGATGCAGGAGGTTGAGAACGAGGTTGCTCTTCCCAAGGCCGCCGGTGCCGGAGACGACAAGGGGCCGTGGGTTGGGGCGGCGTTCGAGCACCTGCCCGGCAAGCTGCTCGACAAGGGCATGGCGGCCAAAGCACGGGGGCCGGGGTGGAACGGCAGCCAGCAGGAGGTGGGCGGTCGCGGAGGACGGGATGCCGTAGGCGCACTGGTGGAGCACCTGCCGGAGCAGCCGATGGGTCTCGCCGTGAAGCTGGCGGTTCTCGTCCCGGAAGCCCTCCAGCCAGTCGTGGAGGTCGGCGACCTGCCGTGAGAGATCGGGGAGCAGCGCGAGATGCGGCCCCCATTCGTCGAGCACCTCGTGCAGGGCGTGGAACTGTTCGTCGGTGACGTCAGCCAGTTGGCGGAGTCCCTCCCGCAGGGCGCGGCTCTGCGCCTCCAGCGTTGCGAGCTGGCCGCCGAGCAGCCCGGCAAACTCGCGCAGGGACTCCTGGAGCAAATCCCGCAAGCCCTGCTCAAACTGTTTCCGCTCGGCATCGGTGGCCTGGCCGCGGCCCGAATACTTGAGGTCGAGCAGCAGTTGGGCGTCGAGGATGCTGTGGAGGCGTTGGTTGGACTTGAAGTCCTCGACGAAGTATTCGCAGAGAGCGGCAAAGAAGGTGACGGGCGGGGCCGGTTGCGGGGGCGCAACCGGAGCGGGGTTGTTGAAGAGCCGCGTGACATCGCGGCGAAGCAGGTTGGAAGCTTTCTGAAGCAGGCTGGGGTCCGGTGTAAGGAAGGCGCATCCTTGCTCGACCAGTTGGGCGAATTCACCGGGCAGGGTGGGATTGAAGATCTGCCGATCGGCAATCGGGACGCGTCCAGCGCGGGTGTGCTCCCGAAGTTCGTCCAGAAAGCTCCGGGTGAGGCGTGCCTGCAAGTCGTCCAGCACGCCGGGGTTCACGCCGCGCGGACGGAACAACAGTTCAATTTCCTCCGGCCGGGCGGTGGCTGGCAGTTCGTAGTCGGGATCCTCCACTCGGTCGAGTTCGGTGTGGATCCAGACATCGAGGTTGCGCCGCCATTCCGGGTCCGGGGTTCCGTCGGTCCTGAGACGCAGCCGCCACTGTTGCGAGAAGGCCAGTCCGGCGCGCAACGTGGCGCGGCGAACCGCGCGCATGATGTCGTGATTGGCCGGTGTGGAGCCGCGAGCAAGCCGTTCGTTGATGCGCTGCCAGGCGTCCTTGGCCAGCTCGTGGGTGAAGTTGATGCCCACCCCTACGCCAACACCAAGAACCGTGCCGACGGCATTTTCATCCGGGGAGGATCCTTCCCCGTTACGCCGGAACGCCGCCCGTACCACCTGGAGCGCCACGCAGACCAGAAATGGGATGGAGACGGGGTCGAGCATGGCGAATGATCCGGCAGGATGTTCAGGGAGCTATTTGATCGTGAGTGCGGGAGCGGCGGCCTATGAAGCGGTCACAGAAAACAACCGGGCATCATAGACCGCCAGCGCAGCGCGATGGCTGCGCAGTTTGCGGTAGCCGCCGTGTGGAGGGATCAGGCGGTCTGGCTTGCCGGACCTGTCCGACTTGTCTGATTCGTCTGACCGGTCGGACGACATGACTCAGAACTTGTTCTTCCGGTAGGCCCCCATGGCCGGGGCGCCCGGGTTCACCTCGGGGCCGAAGTAGCGCAGGGCGACGAGGGGCTCGGTCTCGCTGGTGTTCTCGAAGGTCACGCCGGCCTGCGCGCCGTCTTCGGTGCAGAAGTATTCGTCCTCGGTGAGTTCGGTGAACCGGATGAGCTTGGGGCTGTTCAACGGCTGGCCGTTGATGAGGCCCTTGCCCTGCACGCAGATGAGGCCATAGGCGCCGGTGTCCTTGATAACGGCCTTCACCCCGGGATTGACCGTGAGTTCCTTGGCGGTGAAGAGCTGCTCGCCGTCCACCTTGCCATAGACGATCCAGCGGTCCACGAAGCCTTCCTTCCGCGTGTCGGCCACGGGGACGGGTTCCAGGTAGTGGTGGTCCTTGAACTTGGGATCCACGTTCTTGTCCCAGTCGAGCTGGTCCACGATGAAGTCGAGGTCCTTGTGCTTGCTCTTGGGCATGTCCTTTACGAGGAGGCTCCAGGGCACGTAACGGCCCTCGACCATGCTTTGGTACATGCCGAAGACGTCGCTGCCCCATTGCGGCTCGTAGGTGCAGAGGCTGCCGGGGGCGTGGAGGATGCAGGGATCAATGAGCCAGCCGGTGCCGGGCTTGAGACGATAGGCGCGGCTGAGGTCGAGGATGCCATTGTCGCCCCGGTTCCAATCTTCCAGGCACTTGCGGACCTGCGCCTTGGTGGTGCCGGGTTCCAGGCCCATGAAGGTGTAGGGGAAGTTGTTGCCCACGTTGTTGTGTTGGGGCGGGAAATAATAGCTTTCGGGCTTGCCTTCCTGACCCACGAGCTTGGCCTGCTTCGCCGACTGGTGCATGTGGTGCGGGATCGGCCCCATGTTGTCGAAGAACTTGGAATACACCGGCCAGCGCCGGTACTTCTTCCAGATGGCCTTGCCCACCAGGGTGGCCCCGGTGTCGGCGACCGCCTGGCGCAGGGTGAACCGCTCCTTGCCCACGACGACGTAGCTGAGCCCTTCGTCGGGCACCCGTCCCTCGTTCGCGGCCTCGGTCGTGGAGGCAAACCAGCGTTCGTCAATGCCGCCCCGGTTGGCACCGTAGGCATAGGTGTCGTCGGGATGGAGCTTCAGCCGGAGCCCGGGCTGCAGAAAGGAGCGCGGGACCCAGGCGGGCGCCAGGCGAAGGAGGCCTCCGGTGCGGGACAGTTCGGCGCCGACTTTGGCGGCGGTGTTGCTCTTGATGGTCTTGAGTTCGGTGGTGTGCGGCATGGCAGGTGTCGGCAATCGGCTTGAAGTGAAGAATGACGGCGATTCCGGATTAGCGTATCCCGCCCCTCCGTCCGGGCGCCAATCGAAAACGAAAACGGCGCCCGAAGGCGGCACATCTCACTTTTTTGGGGACTGGGGGATCTGGACACGGATTTCACGAATTCTCACGGAGAAGAAAGGGTCCACTCTCTGTATCCATCCGTGTCCCTCCGTGAAATTCGTGTCTCGCCTTCTGCCAGTGAATCCAAAGCGTCGGCGTGCACGCCCAGTCTAAAAATTTGAGAGGCGCCCGCCCGTTCCATCCCCGGGCCTCACCGCGAATGACGCCTGGGGAGCAGAACAGTCCACGAGGGTCTCGGCGGGGGCGCCCAGACCGACACGCGGGGCGCGTGTGCTCCCCATCCAAAAAACTGAGAGGCGGCCGCCCGGAGGTTGGGTCTCCGGACGCCGCCATCGTCTCCGCAGGGGAGGGGGCTTACTGCGCGCCGCTGCCGCTACCCGGGCGTTGCCCGCGAGGACCGCGCTTGCCGCCCTTGCCGGGACCGCCTTCCGGGCGTCCTTCTGGATGCTGCGGATGCAGTTCCTCGGGGGTCAGTTGCCCGTCGGCATCGGTGTCGAGGCTGGCCAGGGCTGCCGGAGCGTTGGCGATTTCGGTGGCGTCCAGAGTGCCATCCTGGTTGGCGTCGAGCACACCGGCCAGCGGACCGCCGCCGCCACCGGCACGGCGCGGACCACCGGGGCCGCCAGGACCCTCGGGTCCCGGACCGCCCGGGCGTCCGCCGCGGCCGCGGCCCGGGGGATGGAACTCCTCGGGGGAGATCTGTCCGTCCTGATTGGCATCCAGGCTGGTCAGCGCCGTGGAGGCGTTGGCGATTTCGGTGGTGTCGAGGACGCCGTCCTGATTGGCATCCAGCGCGGCCACGATCGGGGGCGCCCCGCGTTGGGGGCGTCCCGGAGCGCCTTCTGGAGCGGTCTGGGCGGCCAGGGTGAGGGAGCCCGCGCCGACTGCGGCGAGCACCAGGGAACGAAGCGAGGGATTCATGCTGAGGATGATTTTGATGTAGTTTCTTTTGTTGTTGCCGACGTTCGATGCCGTCGCGCTTCACCCACAGCAGACGCCCCTCGCGTAAAGGCGATATGTGTCCCGGCGGCGCCGATGGTAAAGCAATGGTAAAACTGCAGAGCAATCCGCCGCCAAGTTTCCGCAAGCAACCGACAGGCGTTCCTCCGGACCTAACGCACCGTCGTTGAGTGAAGCGAAACACGTTCCGACTCCTCGCCGCGCTCGCGGTGTTTGTCAGCCTCCCGGCGGTTCGCGCCGTGGACGCGCTGCCCCCGATGCCGGAAGCGGCCACCAGCTTTGGCGCCGCGGTGACCGGCGGACATCTATACCTATACGGCGGCCATACCGGGGAGCGGCATGTCTATACTGCGGACAAAGTGTCCGGCGCCTTCCACCGGGTGGCGGTGGAGGACGGCGCCTCCTGGGAGTCCCTGCCGCGCGGAGTCGCCGCGCAGGGCACGGCCTTGGTGGCGGTGGACGGGCGATTGGTGCGTGTCGGCGGCATGGCGGCCCGCAATCTCGCGGGCGAAAAGGCCGACCTGCGGTCCCTGGACAGCGCGGCGATGTATGATCCGGCCTCGCGGACTTGGACGGAACTGCCCGCGCTGCCCGCCCCTCGGAGCAGCCACGACGTGGCGGTCATCGGACGGACGTTGTATGCCGGGGGCGGCTGGACGCTTTCCGGCGGCACCAATGCCGGGGTGTTTCACACCAATATCGCTGTGCTCGACCTGGCCGCAGAACCTCTGCAATGGCGCCTGATTCCCCAGCCGTTCACCCGGCGCGGACTCGCGCTCGCCGCCCTTGGGGACCGCCTCTACTTCATCGGCGGCATGACCGGCAGCAACGACACGACGCTGGCCGTGGAGATTTTCGACACCAAGACCGGCGCGTGGCACTCGGGACCGGAGCTGCCCAAGGGCAAGCTCAAAGGCTTCGGCAATTCCGCCATCGCCGTCGGCGACCGCATCTATGTCAGCGGCCTCAGCGGAGAGGTCCATGCGCTGGGGGCGAATTCGACCGAGTGGGAGAAGGTCGCCACGCTCAAGCAACGCCGGTTCTTCCATCGGTTGGTCGCCGTGGACGCCCATACGCTGCTGGCGCTCGGCGGCGAGGATGAGGAGGGCAAGATCTCGAACGTGGAGGTGATCCACTTGAAACCCACTTCGGCCGGGGCTTCCGGCGGACGCCCCACCTCGGATATTTCCGGATGGAACCAATGGCGGGGTCCGAACCGCGACGGACACAGCCCGGATTCCGGCTGGAACAAGGACTGGTCGGGGGACGGGCCCCGGAATCTGTGGAAGGCGCAGATCGGCGTGGGCATGAGTTCTCCGGTGGTGGCTTCCGGCCGCGCCATTCTCCACGGCAATGACGGCCAGGAGACGGATCGCATCCTGGCCGTGGATGTCCTCAGCGGAACATCCCTGTGGGAGGTGACGGCACCTGGCTTGGCTAAGGTCCACGAGATGCCGATCGTGCCACCCGGACCGGCGGCCACGCCGACGGTGGACGGTGACCGGGTGTTCACGCTGTCGCGGGACGGCATTCTGAGAGCACTGCGACTGGAGGACGGCGGTGAGCTTTGGAAGAAGGATCTGGTGGCGGACCTGGGCGGGAAGCGTCCGGTGTACGGCTACACGCAGTCCCCGCTGGTCCATGAAGGAGTCCTTTACCTGGACGTCGGCGCGGCCTCCGGAGCCGAGGGATCCACGGTGGCGCTGGATGCGGCCTCGGGCCAGGTGCGGTGGCGCTCGGGAACCGGCGAGGCGGGATACAGTTCGGCGCGGACCTGGACGCATGAAGGCAAACCCGTGGTGGCCATGTTCAAAGGAGAAGGGTTGTCGGTGTTCGATCCGGCGGACGGACGGTCCGTCGGCTGGTATCCCACCACCGTGCGTGATTTCTGCAATTCGCTGACGCCGGTGTTTGTGGGGGACCGGGTGCTGGTGAGCAATACCGGCAAGGATCCGGCGGCCCTGCTGGAGTGGGCCTCTAACGGGGCCTCCGATTCCGTGAAGCCGGCCTGGACCAACGCGAATTTTGCGCTGCTGTTCAACAACGCGCTGCTGCACGACGGTTGCTTCTTCGGATTCAACGAGCAACGGCGCGGCGCCAGTGAGTTCGCCTGTGTGGATGCCGCCACTGGGGAGACGCGCTGGGTGAGCGACGCCGTGGACCTGGGCGTGTTTCTACTGAGCGACGGCCACTGGCTTTTCTTCTCCCGCAAAGGGGAGATGGCCCTGGCGCCGGCGAGCCGGGACGGCCTGAAGCCGATGGCCAAGTTCCAGGCGGTGGGCGGCAAGTGCTACGCCACGCCGGCGCTGGCGGGCGGCATTCTGGTGGTCCGGAACAACGACGGCGAGGTGGCGGCTTACGATCTGCGGTTGCGCGGCAGCGCCGCCGTCGGCCGCTGACGGAAGGAACCCAAGGGTGGCCGCGACTCAGCGGCCTTTGGGAGAAGGCGGGGAATCTGGACACGGATGGCACGGATTCTCACGGAGAGGAAAGGGCGCCATCTCTGCCTTCATCCGTGTCTCTGCTTCAGCCCGTAGAGCCAAAGCGCCGTCCGGGAAAGCAAGGCGAGTCTTCCTGCTGTTCCCCGCAGAGTTGACCTTCGGGGCGACGTTCATACCGTGACGGGGTCCGGTGGCCGCATTGTGCACCGGCCCTTTTGCATGCGTGCCTTCTCAAGGTTCTTTTTCTGTGGGCGGATGACTCACAGCCTCGTCCTGATGCTGGCATTGGCGTCCGGACCGCTGGCGGCTTCGGAGTCCGGACAGGGCGTGCTGCAGGTCATCACCCGCGGCGGCGCGACGGATGTCTCGGTGGTCCCGAACGTCTGGCTCTACGTGCCCGAAGGCCGTCCGGCCACCCCGTTTGTCGCGCCCGGCCCGTTCACCGCCCGCTGGGAGGGCGCCATCTCCGCCGATCTGCGGGCGGAGTATGGGTTCGCGGCGGCGTTTTCAGGCGCGGTGAAGCTGACGGTCAACGGCACCCTGGCGCTGGAGGCGTCGAGTGAAACCAACCAGTTCGTGGCCGGACGCGAAGTGCGGCTGAACAAGGGGCCCAATTCGTTCGTGGTCGAGTACACGCCGCCCGCCCGCGGCGACGCCGTGATGCGCCTGTACTGGACCAACGCCGAGACGCCGCTGAACCCGATTGCGCTGTCCGCGCTGACCCCGGCGACCCACGCCGCGCTGGCCATGGCCACGGCGGCTCGGGCCGGACGCGACCTGGTGTACGACTCGCGCTGCATCCGCTGCCATACGGCGCCCGGAGATCCCATGGTGCCGGAGTTGTCCATGGACGCCCCGTCGTTCAACGGCATCGGAAGCCGCCGGCAAGTGGCGTGGATGGCCCGCTGGATCGCCGACCCGGCGGCATTGCGTCCAGGTACGCCCATGCCCCGGATTTTTCACGGCGCGGAAGCTGCGGCGAAGTCGGAAGCCGTGGCGGCCTTTCTCGGAACGTTGAAAGGAGTGGCGCTCCCCGCGGCGTCCCCCGGCGATGCGGAATCCGGCAGGGCGCTGTTCGAGAAGTTCCATTGCGTCGCCTGCCACCTCCCGCCCGAGGGCGGCGAGTCCCGTCCGGAGCAGATTTCCCAAAAGCAGGTTCGCGCCAAGTTCACCCCCGGCGCCCTCGCCGCGTTCCTGCAGAAGCCGGAGGAGCATTTTGCCTGGATCCGCATGCCCAACTTCAAGCTGAACGCGGAGGAGGCGGGGCATCTGACGGCCTATCTGGAGTCGGTCGCGGATCCGGCGGACCCGCCGGCGGCTGCGGCGGTGGCGGATGATGCCTTGGTGTCCAAGGGCCGCGCCCTGGTCGCCACCTCGGGCTGCCTCAACTGCCATGCGCTGGATGGCGTGAAGAACGAGTTTCAGGCGCGGGCGCTGGCGGAATTGCCTGCGGACCGCTGGACGGCGGGATGCCTGGCGGACGCGCCCGCGGAAGGTTCGAAGGCGCCGGTGTATGGGCTCACGGACGAGCAGCGGACGGCGCTTCGCGCGTGGGCGTCCACGGACCGTGCCTCGCTGGCCCGGAGCACCGACGCCGACTTCCTGGAGCGGCAGTCCCGCCATCTCCAATGCGCGGAATGCCATGGCAAGGTGGAAGGCTTTCCCCACTGGGAATTATTGCGCGGCAAGCTCCGGCCGGAGTGGGCCGTGAAGTTCATTGGGGGTACGGAGTCTTGGAAGCCGCGTCCGTGGCTGGAGGCCCGCATGCCGGCGTTTCCGGCCTATGCTTCCGGATTGGCGCGCGGCCTGGCGACCTCTGCGGGGCATGGGCCGGTCACCCCGCCGGACCCGGCGCCTTCGGATGCCGCCACCCTCGCCGAGGCGGGCCAGAAGCTGGTGTCGGCGAACGGCGGATTCGCCTGCGTGAGCTGCCATGGAGTGGGCGAGTTTGGCGCGACCCAGGTGTTTGAGGCGCCCGGGATCAATCTGGCGCACAGCTTCGAGCGCCTGCTGCCGGAGTTCTACCGGCACTGGCTTCGGGCTCCCACGAGCATTGATCCGGAGTCCAAGATGCCCGTGTACTTCGATGAGAATGGGCGGAGCCCGCTCCCCGACGTTCTCGACGGCGATGGCCCGAAAACCATCGGCGCCATCTGGGAGTACCTGCGCCTGGGCGAAAAGGCGCCCCGCCCGGAATGATGCGGATTCGGACCTACAGGTTCAATTCGATGCCCACCGGACAGTGATCTGAGCCGAGGATGTGCGGCGCGATGTAGGCCTTGCGGAGGCGGGGGCGCAGCGCCGGGCTGATCAGGAAGTAATCAATCCGCCATCCCACGTTGCGGGCGCGGGCGCCGGACATCGGGCTCCACCAGGTGTAATGCCCGCCCCCCTTCTCGAACTCGCGGAAGGTGTCCACGAACCCGGATTGGAGGTACGCCGAAAACCCGGCGCGCTCCTCCGGGGTGAACCCGTGGTTCCTCACATTGGCCTTCGGGTTGGCCAGATCTATTTCGGTATGCGCCACGTTCAGGTCCCCGCACCAGATCACAGGCTTGGAGGCCTCGAGCGACTTCAAATAGGCGAGGAAGTCGCGATCCCATTCCTGCCGATAGCCCAGGCGCGTGAGCTCCCGCTGGGAATTCGGCACGTACACGTTGACCAGGAAAAAGTCGCCATACTCCGCCGTGAGCACCCGGCCCTCGCGATCGTGCCGGGGATCGCCGATGCCGTGGGAGATGCGGAGCGGACGTTGCCGTGTGAAGATGGCGGTGCCGGAGTAGCCCTTTTTCTCGGCCGTATTCCAGTAGGTGGTGTACAACGCCGGCCACAGGCTTTCCACCTGGTCGGGCGAGCACTTGGTCTCCTGCAGGCAGAGGATGTCGGGCGTCTCCCCCGAGAGGAACTCGAGAAAGTTCTTCCGCAGCACCGCGCGCAGTCCGTTGACGTTCCAAGAAATGAGTTTCATGCCGGCCTTGCGTGACGGGAATGGATGTACCCGGGTGTCCCGCCGGTTCCCAATCGAATCTGCCGAATCCCGTCCCGCGCTTGCCACGGGCCATCGGAGGCCGAAGGTGGACGGACACGTCGTCACGTCGCTCATGTCCACCCGGACCCGCCGCCAATTCCTGATGCCGATGGCCTTGTGGCCCGCCGCGGTCCTGGCGGCGCCGGGGGAGATCTGGTCCCTCGATGATTTGATCCGGTCCGGCGAGGCGCTGGCGAAGGAGCATCTGGATCCCAAGGCGCTGAAGGCGCTTCAGGACGGCTCGGATCCGGCGGTGACTGATCGCCTGCTGCGCGACCTTCAGCAGCGGTTCCAAGGGGAGTACGTGGTGGACGTGGCGCGGATGCGGGAAGCCGCCCAGGCGCTGCTGCCCGTGCTGGAGCAACTCCCGGCGACCCGGTCGTACGCCGGGTGGCTGCGTCCGCGCATGGACTACTTCGAGGTGGCGGACCAGTTGGAAGTCCAGATCCCGCCGCCGCGGCCCGGACAGGCGCCGCCGCCGCGGACGAATCCCTCCGCGGCGCAAGAACGCCGCGCCTGGGAGATCCAGGTCGGCCGCACACCGCCACCGAAGGGGGCCGCCACCTGGGTGCCGCGGTTGAAACCGGTCTTCCGGGCGCAGCGCGTGCCGCAGGAACTGGTCTGGGTCGCCGAGGTGGAGTCCTCGTTCAACTCCGAGGCGCGGAGCCCGGCGGGGGCGGTGGGGCTCTACCAGTTGATGCCGTCCACCGCGCAGTCGCTGGGGCTCAAGCTCGCGCCGAAGGACGAGCGCCTCGCCGGCGAGCGCAATGCCCGCGCCGCCGCCGGCTATCTCAATTCCCTCTACGCGCGTTTCAAGGACTGGCGGCTGGCGTTGGCGGCCTACAATGGCGGCCAGGGCCGCGTGGGCGGCCTTCTCAAATCGAGGAGCGCGCGGACCTTCGACGAGATCGCCGCCCATCTTCCGGCCGAAACCCAGATGTACGTTCCCAAGGTGGAAGCCGTCGTCCAGCGACGTGAAGGCCGGGCGCTCAGCCGCCTGCCGGCGGCAGGCTGACGCTTCGGGGGAATTGGACTGCGCCGGCACGACGGCCCGTTGGCTTCACCTGGGGAAGACGAGACACGGATTGCACGGATTTTCACGGAAGGGAAAGTGCCCCTCTCTGTGTTCTTTGTGCTCTTTGCGGTGGTCCGCCCCACTGGCCCCGTCACCATTCCGCCTTCAACCCTCCCCGTTTCCCCCGTAGCCTGCCGGCATGACGCTCGCCCAACTGGCCGCCGCAGTGAAATCCGGGGCTGTGGACACCGTGCTGACCGCCTTCCCCGATCCGTTTGGACGCCTCGTCGGCAAACGGTTCCGCGGCGACTACTTCCTGAAGTCCGTCGCCCGGCATGGAACCCACGGATGCAACTACCTCCTCACCGTGAATCTGGACATGGATCCGCTCGACGGCTTCGCGGTGGCCAACTGGGAGTCGGGCTTCGGCGACTTCGAGCTGCGTCCGGACCTCGACACTCTCCGTCTGCTGCCGTGGCAGCCGGGGTCGGCCCTGGTGATCTGCGATCTGTGCCGCGACGACGGTTCGCCGGTAGCGGAGGCGCCGCGTTCGGTGCTGCGCGTGCAGTTGGAGCGGCTCCGGCGTCTGGGCCTCACCTGTCAGTGCGCCACGGAACTCGAATTCTATCTCTTCAACCAGACGTTCGAATCCGCGGCGGCCTCGGGCTACGCGAACCTCGCGCCCTCCAGCGACTACCGCATTGACTATCACCTGATGCAGACGACCCGGGACGAGCCGCTGATGCGGGCGATCCGCAACGGGATGACCGCTGCGGGGATTCCGGTGGAGAGCAGCAAGGGGGAGTGGAGTCGCGGCCAGCACGAAATCAATTTCACCCATGCGGAACCCCTGCCCACGGCGGACCGCCACGCGCTGTTCAAGCAAGGGGTCAAGGAAATGGCCGCACAACACGGCAAGGCGGTGACCTTCATGGCGAAATACGCGCCCTCGGAGGCCGGCAACTCCTGCCACATCCACCTCAGCCTGTGGCGTCAGGGACGGAACGCCTTTTTCTCGGAGTCCAAGGGAAAGCGCGCCTCGGGCGGCCCGACGCCGCTCTTCCGCCAGTTCCTCGGTGGACTGATGGCCTACTCGCCCGAGCTGTGCCTCTTCTATGCGCCGACCCTCAACAGCTACAAACGCTATCAGCCCGGCAGTTGGGCACCGACGCGTATGGCCTGGGCCACGGACAACCGCACCACCGGGTTCCGCGTGGTCGGGCACGGCGGATCGTTCCGTCCGGAGAACCGCATGCCGGGCGCGGATGCCAACCCATACCTGGCCCTCGCCGCCATGATCGCCGCGGGGCTTGCCGGCGTGGAGGAGGGGTTGGATTGCGGCGAAGAATACCGCGGCAACGCCTATGTGGATCCCAAGCTCGCCCGGCTGCCGCACAGCCTGCGCGACGCCACGGAGCTATTCGCCGCATCCCGCCTGGCCCGCGCCACCTTTGGCGACGCGGTGGTGGACTTCTACGCGCACCACGCCCGGCTCGAGCAGGAAGCCTTCGGCAACGCCGTCACCGATTGGGAAAAGCGGCGATACTTCGAGCAGATCTGACGGGGAACCGCAGAGAGCGCGGAAGAGGATTTACCACAGGGGCGTAGCGCGGCGGAGCCGCAGCCCAAAGGCGTACCGAGGGGCAGGGCATCAGTCCGTTCTGCACCGCAGAGAACCGCAGAGAATTTTCACCACACAGGCGCGGAGTGCCGTGTTGTCCTGTCCAGGGTTCCCCGCAACTCCCAGAGATTGACGGCATGGTGGCTGTTGAATGACGCCCAAAGAATTCGGCGTAGCGCTTGGCCTTGTTCGCTGTCCCGAGATGCGCAGGTGCTGTCCTGCGATCCGGCGCAGCGCCCTTTCTGCGGCCAGTCGTCGAGCAGCCTGCCGGTTGATCTCCGACTGCGATTGGGAACCGGGTGCTGCCAGCGGTCGGGCCGACTCTGGCCCAGCGCGGACCAGATCGCTCCGCCAAGCTCGTTGGCTACCGGCGGGTTGCACCACGAGCACGCTCCCCTCGAACCGAAGGGTCGCTCGCCCGTCTGAAAAGAGATTCGAGGCAGTCGCATGGAATCGGCGAGCTGCCAGGTCCTCCTGTGACCAGGATTCACGGGACAATTCTCACTGCTGCTGTTCCAGCACATAGTTGTGTACTCGCACCACCGCATGGGCGCGATAGGCGATGGCTGGTGCGAACACTTCGCGCGGATGAACCAGAACGGAGTCCACCTGCCCCTTGCCCACGATCTCCGTTGCAATCAGACGCCTTCGGGTGTTCCGGGATGCTGACCGGACCACAGCAGTTGCGCCAATAACAGGGTGGCCTTCACCTTGGATTTGTTGAGCTATCTGCCTTCCTTCATCCGCTTGCGGGTGGTGCGCGCTTACTCTTCACCACCGGAGGCATCCTCAGCAATACGGCGGGACGAACCACCATTCGCCTCGGGGTCCCCGAGGCACAAAGGCGATGGTGGCGCGAGGTGCTGACCAAGCTCTTGTGTGAGTTTCCCAACTGCAATGCGCTAAGCCAAACCCCCACGTGAGCCCATCCTGCCGGGGTCAACTCAACGCCATTCTGGAGACAAGCCGCCCAGCCACCCCTTCACCAAACTCCATCCTCCCCCCCCGAGACCTCCCGCCTCGGCCATCGCCAGCGCGCCCATCCTCACGCTCCAGTCGCGCTCGGCGCCGCCATTTACCCCCATTCTCTCATCCTTACTGCATCGTTACGGCTCAGGGCTGCGGGACTTGGCAAGTCCCGGCGGAATCTCGTACTGCCACGGGCGTGTTTCGGTTTTTTGGACTGCGCCGACGCGACGGCACTTTGGATTCACGCCGTCTGAAAACGAGACACCGATTTCACGGAGAGGAAAGGGCACCCTCTCTGTATTCCTTCGTGTTCATCCGAGAAATCCGTGTCCGGAACCCGCAGTCTCAAAAATCAAGGCCGGGGCGGGATCGTCCATACTTGCAGGGCTTCGCTCACGGAGAACGCCACCAAGTCGTGGCCGTCCGGACCGAAGCGCACGGGTGAGAGCGGGGCGACGCCCCCTGGGAGCGTGACGACTTCCCTCGCGCCGACGATGCTCCACAGCCTCACCGTGCCATCAATGCCCGACGATGCGAGGGTCCGGCCGCCGGGCGCGAACGCCACCGAGTTCGCCGCCCCCACGTGTCCGGAGAGCACGCCGCGCGACTCGCCCGTGCGCGCATCCCAAAGCCGAACCGTGCCATCCCGCGCCGCGGAGGCGATGAACCGCCCGTCGTGCGACAACGCCAGTTCCCCGATCACCCCCGTATGCCCGGTCAACCCTGGCAGCCGGCGCGAAGTGTCCGGCCAGGCCATGCGCTCGATGACACCGTTGGGATCGCCCTCGCCACAAACCAGCAGCGACTGGAAATCCGGCATCATCAACACCTGACCGACCAGGGGCCGCTGCGTCGCCAGCGTGACGGCGTGTTTTGGCCGTCCCGTCTCCACATCCCATTCCAGGATCTGGAACCGGTCGGAAGTGATCAACCGCCGCCCGTCGCCCGAGAAGGCCAGCATGGTGGCGAACGTTTCCGGCTTGAAAAAGGTGAAGGGGAGTTCCCGCGCCAGCTCGAACGTGTCAGCGCGCCAGATCCGAATGAGGGGCTTGGCGCCGGTGGCCGCCAGCCAGCGTCCATCGGGCGAGTAAGCGACCGCATGGACCTCACCGACGTCCGCGGGGATTGTCTGAGGAACGGGGTTTTGCCCGGCCCGGTCGAAGACGACCAACTGGTCCCCCCGAGGCACCACCCACCGGCTGCCGTCCGGCGAAAAAACGGGCGCGGTGATGACATACCCGGGTTTGAACATGCTGGACGGCATCGGGTGACGGGTCAATTCGCGGCTGCGCGCGGATTCGCCCAACTCCCAAAACCGCACCTCCCCGTCGTCGGCTGCGCTCACAAGCGTCCGCCCGTCCCTGAGGAAGAGCGCCTGGTTCACCCAGGCGGCGTGACCGCGGAGGATTTCCGCCTCCGTCCGTCCCTCCAACGGCCACAGCCTCACCGTCCCGTCGCCCGCAGTGGTGGCGAGCTTCCGTCCGTTCGGCGAAAAGGTCGCCGAAGAAATCCAGGCGGCCTGGTCTGGAAGGCGGCCTTGCGGGATCCCTTCGGGCAAGGACCACAGCCGCACCACGCCTTCCTTGCCCGTGCTCGCCAGGGTCTGGCCGTCGGCGGACACTGCCAGATAGGTCACGGCGCTCCCGTGCCGGCCGAGTCGCCGCGGGGACTGAGCCCCGGACGGCGCGAGCGCGAAGAGCGATCCATCACCGGAGGCATAAAACAGCGAACGGCTGTCGGGAGCAAACGCCAGCGCGGGGCGATCATTCTCCCCAGGCTCCACGACGGTGATCGGGGACCAGTCGTCCACCCGCCATAAATGAACGGAGCCTTCCGGGCGGGCGGCCGCGGCGAAGTATTGGCCATCCGGCGAAAAGGCGATGCGCTCGACCCATCGGGTTCCGGTATCCAGCCGGTGCGACAAGGTGCGGGTCCGCAAATCCCAGACGTCAATGATGGGGGACGTGGTCGAAACGGCGAGCAGCGGCCGGTCTGGGGCAAACGCGAGGGAACGGCTGCCGCGCGCCGGGGTGTTGGTGAGCTGCGCCAGCACCTCGTGGGAGGCCGAATCCACCAGCCAGACGGCGTTGTGACCGGTGCCGATGGCCAGGGTGCGTCCATCCGGACTCAACCCCAGGCATTGGGCATGGTCGTTCCCGATCGAAACCCTGTCCGTGGTCGTGCCTTGCACCAATCCCCGGTAGTAATGCCACTCGAAGCCGCGCAGGTCCTCTTCCCCGCTCGCCGGCACCAGTTCCTCCAGCAACGCCGCCACCCGGGTCACGTGGCCATCGGCCCATGCGTGTTGGGCCAGATTCATTTGCGCGGCGTAGAGTGTGCGCCGCGTCTCCACGAGGGCTGCCTGCCGCTGGCGCGACTGCCACACCACGCCGGCGATGCCGGCCAGCGTGACCAGCGCCAGCGCGGCAAAGAGGCCGGCCAGGACCGGCTTGCGCCGCACCCATTTCACCGCGTGCTCCAGCGGCGTCGCAGGCCGGGCCAGAATGGGCTGGTGGGCCATCCACCGTTCCAGATCCTCCGCCAGCGCCCCGGCCGAGCCGTAGCGGTCTCGGGGATTTTTCTCCAGGCACTTCAGGCAGATCACCTCGAGATCGGGCGGAACGGCGGGCTGGAGGACGCACGGACCGGTTGGGGCCTGCTCGATGACCTGGCGGAGCGTTTCGACCGTGGTGCGGCCTGCGAAGGGCGGCCGGCCGGTGAGCAGATGATACAGCACGGCGCCCAGGCCCCAGACATCCGTGGCGGGCGACAGGCCGCGCGAGTTTCCGGCGGCTTGCTCGGGGGCCATGTAGCTCGGCGTGCCCAGCACGGCCGTCGTGCGGGTGAGCTGGCTGTCGTGCTGCAGCATCCGAGCCAGACCAAAGTCCGTGAGATGGGGCACGCCGGCGGTGTCCACGAGCACGTTGGACGGCTTGAGGTCGCGGTGCAGAATCCCCTGCTGATGGGCGTAGTGCACGGCCCGGGCCAGCGGTGCCAGCAGCCGGACGGCCGCGTCCGGGCCGACCAACCCGCGGGTGGCCAGCGTGCCGCCCTCGATGAGCTTCATGCTCAGGAACGGACGCCGGTCCTGCGCGCCCACCTCGTGGATGGGCACGATGTTCGGATGATCCAGCCGTGCGGCGGCCTCGGCCTCGGTGCGGAAGCGCTCCAGAAACTCCGGCGCGGAAAACTCCCCGGCGATCAGGATTTTGAGCGCGACGACACGGTTCAGTCGCCGGTCCCGGGCGCGATAGACCACGGCGGTGCCGCCACGGGCCACCTCGTCCAGCAGTTCAAAGGGGCCAAAGTCGCGGGAGCTGTCCGGGTTGGATTCCGGCGGCGCCTCCGCCTGCGGCCCGTCGGCCCAGTTGGCCATCTGGCGGAACACGCAGGTGACGCACAGGCCGGCGGGTGCGTCCGGCGGCAAGGACGAGCCGCAGTCAGGGCAGGTGTGGAGGTCAGTCTTCGGCACGGCCATTTCCTAAAGCAAACCGCGGCGGTTCCTTTCGCGGAAATCAGGCGTGGGCGCTCCCGTCTTCGGAGACCGGCTCGGGCTGGCTGAGCACTTGCACGAGGTGGCGGATCTCGGCGTCCACTTCTGCAGGATCCGCCACCGTGTGGGCGATTTCCGCGCGGAACAGCTCGCGGAAGCGCAGCCGCAGCCGGTGAATGGCCGAGGTCGTGGCGCTGACAGACAGCCCCAGCCGGCGCGCGGCGTCTTCGTAACCCTCTCCCTGCGGCTGGCGGAGCAGAAAAGGGCGCAGCACGGCGTACCGCTCCCGACGCTCGGCGCTGTCCTGTTCGGCTTCCAGCCGCGCGACCACCGCCCGCAGCACTGCGTGTGCCCAGCGGCGCTCGAAACACTGCTCCGGCGTGGTGTCGTCCACCGGCTCGAAGCGGTAACGCGCCTCCGGGGCCTCGGCATCCAGGGAGAACACCATCGCGCCTCCTCCCCGCTTCTGCCGGCGCGCGTGGTCCCATTCGTTGGCGAGATAGTTTCGGATGCCGGCCAGCAGGAAGGAGCGGAAGCGGCCGCGGTCGCAGGCCACGCCCCGCAGCGCCTCGTGCTCGAGCAGGTGTTGGAAGAATCCCTGGGTCAGATCCTTGGCCTCCTCCTCGCCGTGGCCGCGGCGCCGCACGAAGGCATAGAGCGGATACCAGTAGGCCTGACAGAGCTGTTCCAGCGCCGCGGCGGATGCCGGTGAATCCGGCCGGCCTGCGGCCAGCACTACGCTCCAGTGTGTCGTGAGGAACCGGGCTGGGATTGGCTGGAGATCCTCGTTCACAGGCGGACGAGAAAGGGGAAAAAATAGGCACTGACGCGCGGTGGCGGAAGAAAATTGTCGGGGTCGGAAGATTTCCCGAAAGGATCGGCGGCGAATGCTTTGGAAGGAGGGGACGCACCATGCGCCCTGCATGAAAATTCTTTCCGCACTCCTGCCAACCCGCCGGCCGGGCTGGCTCCCGCTGCTGTTTCTGGCCGCTTGGCTGCCGGGCCTTCGAGCCGCCGACCCGGTGATCTACGAGGTGACGTCCACGCAGGATGACCTGCTCCCCGGCACCGAGGTATCGGGGCAACCGGGCGTTTACAACCCTGTGCCCGGTTCGCTGCGCTGGGCCATCCGCCAGGCCAACCAGACCGCGACCGGGTCGGAGGTGATCGTCCGGCTCCAGGCGGACACCACCTATCCCATCGAGCGATCCACTGTCTGGAACGGCACCAACACGGGGAACGACCCCGCGCTCGACCCGTCGCACGGCGACATCGAGATCACCCGCAGCCTGACCCTCGAGGGCAACGGGGCGGCGATTGATGCGCAACACTTCGCCCGCATCTTCAAGATCACCGGACCGATCACGGTAACGATCAAGGACGTGACCTTGAAGCGTGGCGGACACGCGGCGCTCGCAGTCAGCGACGCGCTGGACGGCGGTGGCGCTCTCCGCATCCGCGGCGGCGCGCAGGTGGATCTGCGGAATGTCCGTCTCGAGGACAACGTCATCTCGACGGGCCAGGCCGGTGAGTATCGCGGCGGCGCCATTCTCGTGACCGACAACGTCGGCGGCCGGCTCGACATCCGCGACAGTCACTTCGAGAGCAACCGCGTCCACGCCAGTTTGTATGGGAACATCCCGGTCGCCGGCGGCGCGATCTACCACGACAGCGGCGCGCTCTTCATCCAGCGCACCACCTTTCTTCGTTGCTGGGCCATGCAGGACACGCCGGGACCCCTGGCCTCCTGTGAGGCGCGCGGCGGCGCGTTGAGCCTCGCTGGCGGCAGTGTGGAGATCCTCGATTCAATCTTTGTGGAGAACAGCGTCCGCTCGGCCCGTGGCCGGGATTCCCTCTCCCCGGCGGGAGTGTCCGATGGCTTCGCGGCCGAAGGCGGCGCGATCGAAGTGCGGCCGGGCGTGACCTCATTCTGGGTTCAGGATACGAAACTGAAGCGCAATACGGCCAAAAGCGGCCGCGGCGGAGCGGGCACGGGAAGCGATCCCGGCCGGAACGGCGGGCCGGCCCGCGGTGGAGCGGTCTTCATCGCGCCCGGTTCGTCCTTGCTGGCGCGCTTCCATCGCTGCCAGTTCGAGGACAACATCGCCTTTGCCGGCCCGGGCGGAAACAGCGGGATTCAGGCCGGGACCGGCGGCCTGGCCGAGGGCGGTGCCCTCTTCACCCGCCGAGGCACGCTGGAATTGTTGGACAGCCAGTTCCTCGGCAACTTGGCCGTGGCCGGCAATGGCGGCCTGGTTTCCGCCAACGAGGCCCCGGCTGCCAAAGGCGGCCGGGGCGGCCCGGCAAGCGGCGGTGCCGTTCATGCGTCGCACGAGGCGCTGGGGGTAAACGTCACCGGGGTCCCGTTGCAGTTGCCCACCTCGACAGGCGCGGATGAAACGCTCGTTGCCACCGCGTTGTTCGAGGGGAATCACGCCGTGGGCGGCAACGGCCAGAAGGGCTATGGCAACACGGCCGACGATGGCCAAGGCGGTCGAGGCGAAGGGGGAGCGATGGCGGTTTGGGCTCCGGGAATTCAACTCACCAACGTGCTGGCACGCCACAACACGGCCCAGGGGGGCAACGGCGGGGATGGCGATGAAGGACGCTACGGAACCGCCTACCTGTCCGACCCGGATGGCCACTTCATCTTGGACGGCACGGGCCAGCCCATCCGGATCACGGACCAGCCGTCGGCGGTGCCGGGCGTCTTGGTGAGCGGCCGGGGGGGCCACAACGGCGACGGCGCGGGTGGGTTCCTCGCGACCCGTGCCACGCTCACCACGATCCATGACTCGGCCTTGGTCCACAACCAAGCCGTGGGCGGACGCCTGGCCGGCCGCCTCTACCACCGGGTGGCACCGGAAAATAACGGACTGTGGCACCTGCAGCGATTGGACGCCGCCCCTCCTTTTGTCGCTGGCGCCGGAGGATACCGGTTCGACTGGCAGGGAGCGCAGGGGGGCAATGGGGGCCGCGGCGACGGGGGAGCGATTTACGCCTTGGGTTCGGGCCGCCTCGAAATCCTCGGCAGCGGCCTGACCTACAACGAGGCCCGGGGAGGCAATGGCGGTCCCGGCAAGGCCCTCGAAGGCTCCTTGGAATCGGGCGATCAGCATGGCGGCCACGGCGGCGACGGGGGCGGTGCCGCCGGCGGCGGGATGCATGTCTCCGGACTGATGACATTTCGAATCGCCGGGTCGTCACTCTTCGGCAACCTCACCATTGCCGGTCGCGGGGGCAACGGCGGCCGGGGTCGCAATACCACCGGCAGGAGGGGCAATCCCCTGGGCGGACTGGGCGGCGATGGGGGCGACGGCGGCGAGGCCCGCGGGGGCGGGTTGTACAGCGACATCTCCGTGGCGGACGCGGCCCTCAACGCGGCCGTGGTGAGCACCTATGTCGCGCAAAACAAAGCGGCCGGTGGCGACGGAGGCCTGGGAGCCATCGGGGGCGAGGGTTGGGGTGGCACGGGCGGCCATGGCGGCGAAGGAGGTGACGGGGGCGGGACGCGGGGTGGTGGTCTGGACGTGGCCAGTCTGTTCCTCGACCGCTCCACCCTCGACCGCAACCTGGTCTCCAGTGGCTGGGGTGGCGCGGGCGGCCTTGGAAACGCGGGGAACTTGGTCGGCGGCTTTGGCCGGCCCGGTGGCCAGGGCGGCGTGGCCGCGGGCGGCGGGCTCGCCATTTCCGCGAACTCGGCTTCGGGTGTGCGGGTGGTCCGCAGCACAGTGTCCTACAACCGCCTCGTTTCCGGCTTTGGCGGCAATGGCGGCTTCGGCGGTGTCGGCGGGCATCATGGCGGCGACGGCGCCAACGGCGGGGCGAACGGCTTGACCCGCGGTGGGGGCATCTACAATCAGGCCGGAGCCGCTCAACTGATCGTCACCGACTCGACCATTGCCGGGAACGTGCTGAACGCCGGCGACGGCGGTCTGCGCGGCCTGCGCGGCCCGCCGATCAACGCCTTCGACCCTTCCACGGTGCCCACCGCCTACCGGGCGGGCACGCCGCCGCTGGTGGTCCTCGACAACCTGCTGCAGCCCGGCCCTCCGATCCGCGAAGGTTCGGCGGCATTTCTCCAACAGGTCAAAGGCTTCCAGATCGGCACGGCGCCGCCCGGACTCGACGGCCTGCCGCTCGTGGCTCCCATGGATTTCGAGTCACCGGAGGCTCCGCCCAGGCGCTTCCTGATTCCTCAGGTATCCGAGGAGACTGGGGCGATCAGCCACTATGCAGTCAGTGCGAGCGCCGGGGTGATCGTCGTCACCACGACGACCATCGGAGCGGCCGCGGGAGCGATCTACACGGGGGCTCTTACCGGCTCAGTCATCATCGGCGGGGGAGCCGCCATTTCCACGACCACCTTCGGTGCCGTGGCCGCTGGGGGAGTCCTGGCCGCCACCGGGGGATTTGCCGTCGGGACCGTGGCCGTCCTCTGGGTCGCTCCCGTCGCGCTCTTCACCGTGGCGATCATCGAAACCGGCGATTTCGAAGCCTCGGCGGCGTTCGTGATGGGCGCCTCGCCTGAGGAATATCGCGGCGTCAACCCGCTCCTGCTGCGTGGCACTGCGATCGAGGACCGAGATGACGGGGGAGGTCAGGTGGAGCCGCAGTTCGGGCAGTTCGGCCAGCCGGGGATTTACCGCGCGACCGAGGGCACCGGCATTTGGGGCGGCGGCACGCTCAGCGGCACCTTGGTGGCCAATAACTCCGCGGTCCGCCGCACACGGCCCACGGCGGAGGCGATCGCCAGGGTGGACGATGGCCAAGGCGGCCAGGTGAACCGGTTGGTGCTTGAATACACGGAGATCGAGTCGCCCGCGGGCGGACAGTTCGACGTGGCCGGCACCTACACCAGCCAGGGGGCGAACTTCATCGGCAGCGCGAATCACTGGTCCCCTCTGGACTCGGACTTTGTCGGCACTCTGGGCGCGGAACTGGACGCGAAGATCGCGCCGGAAGTCTCCGACCAGGGCGGCGGCATGCCCACTCTAAAGCTGCTGCCGGGCAGCCCGGCCCGCGGCGCCGTCGCGCAGGACGGCAGCGCGGTAGAGTTACAGAATGGGTACACCTGGGCGGCTGGCACGTGGCGCGATATCGGCGCCTGGGGCGCCCCGCCCAACCGCGCCCCCGTCGCGTTCAACCGGAATTTCCGCCTCGTGCAGGGCGGCGGGGAAACGGTTCTCTTCAACGGCCGTACCCTGCTCGGCCAGCAATTCGACCCCGACGGCAACGACGAGATCGTCGGCTACACCGTCACCGAACGGATTCAAGGCGATGGCGACTGGCTGGTGACCGGCTTTGCCGGTGATCCGCCGGGCTTCGCGCAGCATCAGTTTACGCCGCACACGGCCTTCGTGGGCTATAAGGACCTCTACCGTTTTCGGATTACCGATGGGGACCTCGAGTCCAACACCGGAACGCTGACGCTCCAGGTGGTGCCCGCCGAGGATCCAGACCGCTGCCCCCAACGGGATGCCGACCGGATGATCGTCATCAGCAGCGAGGAAACCACCGCCGCTGCCGCCGCGCGGGTCGAACTGCCGGCTTCAGCCAGCAGCGATCACAACTTCGCCGGGCCGTTCACGGTCGAGTTCTGGATGGCGTTGACGCGCACCGGCGGCTGGGCGCACGAGCACGAGGCCCTCATCACCAAGGGGGACAGCGCCTGGCGCATCCAGCGCGCCGGAACCACCAGCAAACTCGCCTTTGATGTCACCGGCCTCAGCCCGCTCTCGCTGCACAGCCAGCGCGACGTCCATCAGGGCTGGCACCACGTGGCCGTCGTCTATGATGGCAGCCGCAAACGAATCTATATTGATGGCGAACTCGATGCCTGGGCGGACGTGACCGGGACGCCCGCGGTCAATGACCAACCCGTCTGGATCGGCGCCAACAGCGAACGTCCCGGACGTGATTTCCGCGGCTTCATGGACGAGGTCCGCATCTGGAACCGGGCCCGCTCCGCCACTGAGATCCGGGAAAATTTTGTGCGGACCCTTTCCGGCTTCGAACCCGGCCTGCTGACCTACTACCGATTCCAGGAGCCGGCCGGCGACACGGTCTTGAACCTCGGCATGAGCGGAACCGGGCAGCCCGGCACCGCCATCCGCCGGAATCCGGGCGTCGCACCGGATCGCTTCAACTCCTCGATCTCCCTCACCGGCGGATCCTTCCTGTGGGAGTTCGGCACCGCCGTGCTCGACCGCCGCGTCTTCTACAACGACTCCGCCTTCGACGGGAATGATCCCGGGGCCAACCTGGCGGACGACGACGCCATCGCCGCCGACAAACGCGCCCTGCTGCCGGGAGAGGACGCAGGCCCCGAGAACGCCACAGCTTACGCGAAGGGCGTGAACGGCGTCATGATGGACCTGGCCAGCCTCCGCTCGCCCGGAGCGATTTCCGCCGCCGACTTTGTCCTTACCGCCGGCGCCGGCAGTGATTCCGACACCTGGTGGCCGGCCAACCCTCCGCGGGAAGTGTCCGTGCGCCCGGGCAGCGGCGTGTGTGGTTCGACCCGCATCACACTGGTATGGGATGCTTGCGACAGCGGCAGTCCCCACGCCGCAGTTGGCCAGGGCTGGCTCAAGGTCCGCCTGCTGGCCAACCAGCGCACCGGCCTGCGGTTGGACGACGAGTTTCTCTTTGGCAGCGTCATCGGCGGATCCGACGGGGAAGGGGGCGACGATATCGAACGAAGCGTGTGGCAGATTGGGACCGACGACACGTCATCGACGGATCGGTCGGGGGAGTTTTCGATCGAGAATGGGAAGAATGATCCGGCTCCCGGATGGGTGACCCGGCTGCCCGGAGACCCTCAGTTCAATGAGGAGGCCAACCCGGGTGCGGACGACGATTTCTATTTTGCCGGGTTGTATCCTCCGGGTTTCAACGGTCTGGGATCTCTGCTGACCGTGCCCAATGACGAACCTCCCATCGCTTGGGAACGAGCACATACGGCGAAGGACCGCACCAACCGGATCCATTTGGTGCTGGGCAACGGCAACGTGGCGGCCGGGGCGTCGTTCCGGCTGAACATGGAATTTGCGACGGGCGGCTTTGCCAGCAACAGCGTGACGCAGAGCGGCTTTGGGCAGCACGACCTGGTGATTCGTTTCCGCAACGGAGCCGGTGCGGAGGCGGTGCTGTACTCCCAGCGGATCTCGCAGCGGACCAACCTGGCGCTGGAGTTTTTGGCGTCGGAAGTCCAGGCCACGGCGGGTCCCAACACGGTGGAAGTGGTGCGGACGGGGCCGGCCGCCAGCGGATTCACCTACTGGATCTGCTACGACTATGTGCGCCTGGAATCATTCCCGGGGGGCAATACGGCGCCGAGTTTGGCGCAGCCATCCGACCAGAGCGTGGATGAAATGGCCCCGCTGGTGCTGCAATTGGAGACGACCGACAGTGATACTCCGGCGCAGAGCCTGACACACTCGCTGGTCAGCGGACCGGCGGGATTGGTGGTCAGCCCATCCGGAGCGTTGACGTGGACCCCGACGGAGGCGCAGGGGCCGGGAACTTACTCGGTGACGGTGCGGGTGACCGACAACGGCGTGCCGGCGCTGAGCGACACCAAAACCTTTGAAGTGACGGTCCGCGAAGTGCCGGATGGCCCGCCGCAGTTGGTCTGGCAGATTGGGACCGACGACACGTCATCGACGGATCGGTCGGGGGAGTTTTCGATCGAGAATGGGAAGAATGATCCGGCTCCCGGATGGGTGACCCGGCTGCCCGGAGACCCTCAGTTCAATGAGG
>Ga0268299_1002157_pt1 | contig 25779 bp, 27 predicted proteins | sample NOBtaG_FD_193484 | JGI IMG/M metagenome (GOLD analysis project Ga0268299, IMG submission 193484) | Activated sludge microbial communities from bioreactor in Nijmegen, Gelderland, Netherland - NOB reactor | ecosystem: Engineered > Bioreactor > Aerobic > Activated sludge | place: Netherlands...
ATCCTGCCGCGAGCCTTTATGGTCTCGCCCTCACCCGCCGTCCCACCTGCACGCCACCCTAGCTCAGCTGGCAGAGCAACCGATTCGTAATCGGTAGGTCGAGGGTTCGATTCCCTTGGGTGGCTCTACGTTTAGCGCGATTCGCCGGACGCGGGGTGCGCCTGGGGTGCGTTGGGGTGCGCGTCGGGTGACGCGACTTCGTCGAGGCGATCGGCGGCGCCGCGGTTGCCGCCAGGCACGAGGTGACCGTAGACGTCGACTGTCACTTGGTGCGAGCTGTGCCCGAGCTGATCGCGCACGTATGCAGTACTCTCACGATTCGCGAGGTGCAGCGACGCGAACGAGTGCCGGAGCGCCTTGATGGGCACGTAGCGCAGCTCGGCGCGCTCGAGCATGCGGTGCCACTCGCGACGGCGGAAGTTGTCGGGGTCGAGGGTCGGAAACAGGCGCGCAGGAACAGGGGCCCCGAGGCGCAGTGCCTCACGCCGCTGCTCAGCGCGGAGTGCCCGCAGGGTCTCCGTGAGGTGCTCGCTTAGATCGACCCGCCGGCTCTTCCCTCCCTTCGGCGTCTCCACATGGCCCTGCACGATCGCCCGGCGCACGACCGCGAACCGCTCGCCCACGTCGATGTCGCCCCATTCAAGGCCGAGCACCTCGCCAAGCCGCATGCCGGTGCGGGCGAGCGTCAGAACGAACGGATAGAAGCGCGGGTACAGTTCCCGGCAGGTTCGGAGCAGGAGGCCGACTTCCGGCCCGGTCAGGAACTCTTCGTCAGGTGCCCGCCGACTCTGGGCCTCGAGGCGAGTCCTCTTGAGGATCCTGAGCACGGGATTCGCCGTAACATGCCCATCCTCAACTGCGTGGTTGAACATCTCTCGGAGCGGCGCGAGGATCGATTTGATCGTCGCGCGCGCGAGCGGCTTCTCCCGCCGTCCCTTTTTCGCGTACAGGGTTGCGACGAGCTGCTTCACGTCGTCGCGCGTGATGTCACGGATGTCCTTGGTGCCGAACGCCGGGATGAGGTAGAGGCGCCCCGACGCGGCGTAGCCGTTGTAGGTCGTCCGCTTGACGTGGGTGCTCGCGTACAGGGCGAGCCAGTCCCGCCAGTAGCCCTTGAAAGGGCGCGGCACCCGTTCCAGACGCAGACCGAGGTCGCCTCGGGCGAGGGCCTCGCGGAGCGCCGTTGCAAACCGATCGGCGGCGGATTGGTCCTTGCCGAAGCATTTCCGCTTGCGGCGGCCCTTCCGGTTGATGAAGACACACCACCGGCCGCGATCGTCCTGGCGAACCGTAACGCCCACGAGTTACCGCCGCGCCACGCCCCTACTCCACGTCACGGAGTACCTCGTCGACCATTGCGTCCAAATCGACGTCGCCCACCGTCCGGAATTGCGCCATCCAAGCGTCAACCTCGGAGCGTCGCAGGAGCACCTTCCCGCCCTTCCCGCCCGGGCGGTAGCAGGGCAGCGGATGCACTAGGTCGGCCAAGGCCGCCCGTAGCGAGCGCACGCTGATCCCCACGTACTGGTGGGCAGCTTTGAGCGTGAGGTACGGATCGAGCACCGCGATGACGATGATCTCCTTCGCGACCGGCGCCTGACCTTGTTCGGCCGTGGTTCGCGATGGTGACCAAAGCAACGAGCGTGCCGCCCGCAGCATCTGTTCGTCGCCGGCGCTGTCACCATTCGATGGCGTCATGCTGATCCCTCACGACGCGCCAGGGACTCGACGCGCCCACCGAGACCGGCACCCACCAACATGCGCTTGAGCTTGGCGACAGTTCGCATGTCGGCGGCGAGCATCGCCTGCATCGCGAAGACCTCGGCGAGTGTGAAGACAAGGGTCGAGGCGCCTTCGGCTTCGAGGTCCCGTTCGAGGGCTTCGGCACACGCATCGTCCGGAGCGAGCCAGACGTCTTGACCGAGAACGCGCGAGGCGACTCGGAGACCGAGCCAGCCCTGGTCGCTCTCTTGATCAAGCGGGAGCGCATCCGGCGTCGCCGTGGGGGCGAGGATGGTTCCCTTCACCATCGCCGCCGTGAAAGTTGGAGTAGGGCCCGCCGAACCTTCGGGCATAACCACAAGAGGCGCAGCCCCTTCTGCGTAGTCCGGAACAAGCGGCAGGATGTCCGCCTTGCGCGTCCGAAGTTCCGCGGCCAGAGCCGGCGGTATTGCTGATATCGGTCGGACGCGTACGACGTTCCCGGTGCGGTAGATCGTGGCGCCGCAGCGACGCACCTCGTCGAGGATAGCCTCCACCGTCATGGCAGGAGCAACTCAGGTTCATCGCGTGACCCCTGGCGTTCCCGCTGCTCCCGATGTTCCCGCTCATCCGAAGGGGGATGCAAGGCGTTCGCGAGGAGCTTGATGACGCGGACGTTGGCGTCGCCGAAACGCACCTTGACCGTGCGCCGCCCGCACTGCTCGGCGATGAGCCCTGCTTCCGCAAGCTGCTTGAGAAGCGTCTTCTGCTCGACGGGGAACACCTGGTTGGCGGCCCGCGCGGCGCTGCTGATGTATTGATCCGTCACCTCGGGATAGAGGCACAACCAGTCGTCGTCCTTGACTCTCCCGACGAGCACGGCGCGACCAGGATCGAACGAAGCACGCTCGTCGTCGTCCGAGGCCGTTCGTTGCCAGCCCCATCGCTCAGCGTGCAGCGGCGCCCCGCCGTCCTCTCCTTCGATGTATATCCGTCGGCTTACGAACCCGTCAGCCAGCAGCGCGAGGAAGCGCTGGACCGGGGTCTCGTCAGCAAGCTGAATGGCCTGCTCCGCAGCGATCTCCCGCAACGCCTGCCACGCCCGATCCTCGATCGCCGCAGCGGTCGTCATGTCGATCGCGGTCATTTCGACGGCGAAGCGCAAAAACGTCGTGAGGCCCGAGAATAGATGGGCCACCTGGCCCGGCTCCCGCCGATGGCCGCCGCTCTGTCTAGCGTCGTCACGGGCGTCGGTGAAGCGAGTAGGCAGCTCGATCGCGAGCGCATCCCAGTGCGTGGCGATCCACTGCACGTAGGCCGCCGTGGCGGACGGCAGCAGGTGTATCTGGCGTTGCGCTGTGGTGAGCCTCCCTACGTCAATGCCAGGGGAAACACAGGGAACAGGGAACAGGCGGGCGAGATTGGAATGGCCGGTGGGGAGGCGTTCCCCCGTCGCAACGGCGAGCGCCCGCGGTGGCAGGTCTGGCCGAAGTGAGGTGTCCGCCTGCATCCGCGAGCGTCCAGCGCCGTTGCCGACCCCGCGTAGCAGGCGCGACGCGGTCGTCGCCATGGCCTGCGCCTGACGTGGATCACCGGCCGGGTGGTAGTCGTCGACGACTACGACGGCGTCCTTCGCCGTGAAGAGCGTGCGCTCGATGCTGTTGGCGGTGGCCTCGAAGTTCGCTGGCAGCGTCAGGCGCGTGAAGTCGCCGAAGTGCGCCTGCACGAGCGCGGCGAGCTCGCTCTTGAAGAGCCCGGACCCCCCGACAAGCCACACCACGAAGTCCGGCCGGAGGGCATCGAGCAGTGCGCTCAACGGCGCCAGATACGCGCAGGCGAAAAGTGGGACGGTGATGCCCAGTGGCCCGAGCTGTAACAGATCGAGGCTGGCGCGGACCGCCTCGACGCAGGCCGCATCTGTCGGTGGTGCGGGAAGTCGGTAGCGTCCGAGCTTGCCGGAAAGGTCGACCTCGATGCCACTCACGGTGCCGGTGGCGCCGATGGCCCCGTCCGCATGCAAGTAGAGCGGCGCATTGTCGATCAGGCGCCAACCCGTGTGGGCATACACGATCCGTGGACGGATCCCGCCTGAGAGGAGTTGCACCGCAGCGGCAGCGTGATCTCGCCCGCCGGAGCCGGGATAGATGACCGCTTGGGCGCCGAAGTGCTCGATTGCCCACGTCATCGACTGGAATCGCGTGGCGGGCACGAGGCAGCGTGCGTGGCGCTCCTGCTGCGCCAGCTCAATCTCGAACATCCGGGTGGTCTCGGCGCCATCGTCGCGCAGCACGTCGGCAACGATCTTCGCGGTGAAGTTGGTGAGCGGGATGGTGACGGCGCCATCGCGGGTCGTCCTCTTCCACACGAGACCGGCGGGTGTTTCCCGATAGGGGCCGCCTTCTTCGTCGGGGTCGGCAGGCGGTCGGCGCAGCGCGCTCGTCGCGTGCGCGAGCATCTCCGCGATGGTGTGCCCCGCAGCGAGGTAGTCGTCGAGTCCGACCTTCGTTCCGCTCGGACCCGGCGGAAGGTAGACTACTAAGACCTGCGCTCCACGCGACTCAAGAAAAGCCTTCAAGCGGCAGAGCGCCGCGTAGACCGGTGCCTTCTCCATCACGTCGGAGTCGAACACGACGTAGACCTTGCGGTCCTTGAGGGTGATACTTTCCCAGTCAGGGAGCGCGACTGTACCTCCTTGCTCGTTCGTACCCCGCCAGTTCCAGACGCCGAGCAGCGCGATGCAGCAGAGTTCGTGCGAGACGGCAGCGTCGGCCTTCTTCACGCCTTCGGTGATGAAGAGCGGCTTCGTCGGGTCGCCGATCATGGCGCGGCATCCAGGTGGGACATCGAGCGCCATCCGCGAGCCCTTGGGCGTTTCGTATTTCAGCGGCTTGCCGTCGACGATGCGCGGTGCATCGGGACGGAGCTGATAGTTCACGATCTCGCCGACAACTCCCCATACTGGGATCAGCAAGCCTGCGCGTGCTTGACGCTCCCCGAAACCAAGACGCCGAAGTTCGGCGGCGCTCTTCATGGATAGGTAGCCGCGTTGTGCCATGACCTCCGGCGAGATGGCGGACTCCGCGAGCATCGCGGCGTGCGCGGCCGAAAGGTGGCGAATAGGTGTTCCACCGTTGGCTTCACGGGTACTTTTGTTGAGGTGCTTGTCCATCACTCGAAGGCGTCCTCAGCGCTCACTCCGAGGAAGGCCGCGAGCCGCAAGACACGCGGATCATCCAGCCGGGGCGCCTCGATACCATTCACCAACTTCGAGACCGTCGTAGGATGTAGATCGCACTCTTGCGCGATCCGATAAGCACGGAGATGGTGGAGTCGCACGGCCGCTCGCAGCGCGGCGCTGACTCGCGGTCGAGCAGGGGCAGGCGGAAGTCTGGTCCGGGCACTCATCGTCGCGCCCGTCATTGTAAGCAAGATGATGCTGGCAGCCCGAAGTAGAATGGGGCTAATCGGGACAAGTGGAACGAGGGGAAGGGTCTCGTCCTCGTGGCTGGTGTTTACGCTGGCGCGGCCATGTCGGTTAGATGGGCTTCCATCCGCTGGAGGTTTTTCTTGCGCCGCTGGTAAAGCCTCCAGCACGCTGGCTTTTGACACGTAACACTCGGATTTCCGCCGCTGCTCCGCGCGAGACGCCCTTTACAGCCGAGACAGCGGCGGTTGTGCTCCAGGTGGTACAGCCAGACGTGAGCAGCAGCACGGTTGAGCTGAGCATAGATCCCGGAACCGTAACGTTTCACGAACAGCGGCGCCTCGTCCGCAGGAAACTGACGCACACCGCCCGCTTCGAGTAGCGAACGCACATCGTTGATGAGGTCCGAAAGCAGGCGACCCTGCCGCGGACCAAACACGCGCTTCGGATCGACCAGCCAGACACCAGTCATGTCGAGCACAGCGCATTTCGTTCCCTCGCCGAGCAACTCCGTGGCGTAGGGATCGGTCGCGAATGGCCCCATCGCTTGCCAGAGCAGTTCCGGATTGTTCCGGTCGCGCCAGTCAGGTCGCTGCCACATCGGCAGAAGCACTGGGTAGACACTCTTTCGGCCGTAAGTATGGAACGCGCTAAGCAGCCGTCCGGAAAACGCCCAAGCACTCGGCATCTCGATGGTCGCCATACTCCGTCCCAGTTCGACCAAACGAAAGATCTCAAGGAGAGGTTGGTGCTGAGATACGAGCTCATTCAAAGCACGCGCGGCCCGTCGCTTCGCCGCAGTGTCTTTGCCGAACACAGTCTGCCTGGAGAGCTTGTGCCATGTCCGGCCAATCTCGTAGTCCTCGTCCGTCGGACAACGATCCTGGAGAAGACGCCCAGCCTGCCAGCGGAATGCACGTCCCACCCATCGTCCGATCCGCTCCAAGCGGACTGGGGGTCGAACCCGGATCGGCGGAAAAACGTCGCTATGATGGTGTGCTCGCTCGGCCTTGTCGTTCACGCGTCGCCTCCGATGTTGAGCAGTTTGATTGCGCGATTGGTAGCGGCGGCGTCACTAGATTCAAGCACACTACAGCGCTGTCCTGCCGCTCGAGCTCGACAACGGAACGCTTCCCGGGCTGCGGTTTACCCACCTACCCCGGCTGGCCGATACAAGTCCGCCCACTACAGCGAGCGGTATCCCTCCGTCCACTGCCTCAGTGTTGGCGACGTTGGCGGGGTTCCGCGGTCGCTTGCGACGGCTTCGGGTTCCCAGAGTCTCCGCTCCCGCGTGATTCTCGGAATGGGTGCGTGGGCGGAGTTGGGAATGCGCCTCTTCGGAGAGGCTCTAGTTCGTGGGCGTGCTACGGAGTACGAGGCCCCGCGCCCAATGCTCGTTCCACAGCGCGAGTAACGAAGCCCTCGGGATCTTCGTGATCCGCAAGAAGCTGCCTTGCTTCGGCCGTCGCACATTGAGCTAGCGCGTTTACGGCGGCCTCCCGCAAAAGCGGATCATTCTCCGCGAGAACGCCGCGCAGCAGCCCGGTCGCCCGCACGGGGTCGACTGTGGCCAGAGTGGCGATCGCCGCTCGTCTGCTCGAGCCGTGGGTCACTGGACTTGCGGCTGCATTGGCAAGCACATCCACTGCTCGGGAATCGGCAGGAAAGTAACCTAGCACTGTCAGCGCGCGAACACGCCGGAATCCAAGTTCCGATGGGTCGTCATAGATCTCGATGAGGGTCGAGACGATGTCGGAACCTAGGGCATGCCATGCGGGCGATGGTGGGAGGTTTTCATATTCTGACAGCATCAGCACGACACGCTCTCGTTCGGTGAGGTCGCTCGCCTCCACCACCGGGACGGCAGCAGTCACTGCGACAAGAAAACCGTAGACGACAATGCGGGACACAATTTCTCTCATTGGTACACCAAAGGATGTCGTTGAAGGACGTAGCGCTGATCAGCCGTAACCTCGAATTGCGGAGCGCCGATACCAACGAAATTTGTTCCAAACATCAGATTAAGGACGTCGGGGCAGTCTAGTTTACCTGCATCACCAAGCGTGATCAGGGGGCCGCAGAAGGGGGTATCGAGCAGAGGATCACCGTGGATCCCAGTTCCCTCGGTCGGGTGGTACAGTCCCAAATAGTGCCCTGCCTCATGGGCTATCGTCTGGGCGAGCGGGACCGCCTGCTGGGGGGTTGAAGGGAACTCCGCGAATAGCGCGACGATCACGCCGCTTCCTTCTCCGGGGGGTACGAGTGCTGGGCCAGGGATTGCCCCTGCGAAACCGATCGTTGCCGCTGGTATGAAATCGCGGATCACAAAAAGATCAAGTGTACGATTTCCCATAGGTCGCGGGAGGGCAAAAAGCTCCTCTGCCTCGTCAGCGATGCCGTCCGCGTCGCTATCCCCAGCGGGCGAGGTGTCGATCACCGTCAGTTCAAGCGCGCGGTCGCTCGGATAGTCGTAGAAACTCACCTGGCCGATGGTGATCGCAGCGTTGGCGAGGATGGATCGTAGGGCATCGAGCACGGCCTGCACACCGGGATCGGCTGGCGCAGTAGCGGCACTAATCCCGTCGATGGCTACGAAGTAGAATCTCAGATCGAGACGCCCAGATGACGTTTCGGGACGCTTGTTGACGATCAACGATCCGCGAACAGCCGCAGGGCTTCCGCTTGGATTCCCTATCGTGACGCTATGCGTACCCCCTCGCGCCGGCCTAATCGGCGACTGCGGGAGGTCGACGACGACCAGCCCGCGGGGAAATGGGCTCGCACGAAATGGCCGCAAAGGCGAAGCGGGGTTCTGTTCACCTGTATAGTCGAGCGTCACTGGCCCGTCGGGAAGATCGAGCCCGACGAGGCCAATCGGCGCCGCGTCGGTCTGAAATGTCAGCAGTAGCGAAGTCAGCAAGGACGGCGCTGAAAACTGAAGAGTCGCGAGCTGCCCGCTAGGAAGGCTCGCCGTCGGAAGACTCTCGACTGAAAGCGTAGGCCTATTCGGCACAAAGAACAGCGCCGGCAAGGCGACGTTGGCAATGAAGGTGTATTGCGATCCGCACGGGGTCGGTGGAGTGAAGAAGTCGCTCGGCAGGGTCACGTTCGCGATGAAGGTGTAGCCGTCGATACAGCGATCGCTTCGGCACTCTTCGGAGCCGTAGCAGTCTAAGCTCCCTCCGCTCGCCGGTTCGCATGTCAGGAACGCTGGCGGCCCACCGTCTGATCGGAAGACGTTTCCGGTTACAGTTCCGTCGCTCAAATTAAGTGTGATGGCCCAGCGCTCAGATCCAACATCCTTGTTGACGAGGATTCGACGGCCATCTGGGCTGGCTTGAATGCCGCGCTGCTGACCCCCAGAGACGCACGCATCCGCGCCAGAGCAGGCAAAGTCGCTGTCTCCCAAGGGAGCGCAAAAAAGAAATGCCGGCGGAGCGCCACCTAGTCGGAACACATTGCCGGTCGCCGAGCCGTCCTCGTTCAGCCCGAGTGCCCACCGTTCGCTACCGACGTCCTTGTTGGCCAGTACGCGGGCGCCTTCTCGCGTCAGTTGGGTACCGCGTGACTGTGCGAACGCGATTTCACCCAAGCCTAAGCACACGGCCGCAGTGGCCAGCGTTGCGCTGAAAAGAATTCGCGGACGTATCACGCCGTGGATCCTCCTGGACATGCGGCCGGAATAGGGTCGCCCTGCTACGAGATTCCTTATCGAGAGTCCAGGAAGACGCTGCCCGCATCACGCGATTTCTGCACTGTATTGGAACACCGAGCGCGGACCACGACTGTCTTTGGGAAGGCTCACCCTCCCAGATGCTGCGCGTCTCATCGCGGCCCCCGGGAGTGCTCCTGCCCCGGCACGCAGAAAAGCCGCGAGTAGCGCATGCCATCGCTAGCGTCGTGCGGATCGTGCGACGTCGGCGACGGGAGCCGCCGACCCTCCTGTCGCATGTCGTCGATGTGGCTTGTCAGCGCGCCGACGGCCCGCTCCATCGCATCGTTTCGCGTGACGCCGCCGGTCGCGCAATCGGGGAACTCGACGCGGTAGTTCGCGCGGCTCGGCTGGCGTCAGCGGCTGGGCACCGGGGGGCTAGCTCTCGTCCCGCCAAGACAAGAGCTACCGCCCGCCCCCTAAGAGGACGGCTTTTCGGCGTCAGCGACGAGCTTCGACAACTTGACGCCGAGGCCCTTCGCCAGGCGGTGCGCCGCCTCCATCGTAGGGATCTTCTTTGCCGTTTCGACCATCGACACGTACGTCGGATGGAGTCCGGCACGCTCGGCAAGCGCCTCTTGCGTGAGTGCGGTCCGCAAACGCTCCCGACGAAGCACCTGGGCAAAGGAAGCTGCGAACCGAGACCGCGGCATGGCGGTCGCTCACATGCTCGCGCTTGCCGGCGTGCCTCCATAGTCGATAGTCTATGTCACCGTGGATCTCCATGCGTCGCTCTCCCAGCTCTTTGCCGACGATCGGACGTCGCGCTCCGAGGCGATCCGCACGATCGTGCTCGCCGACAAGGCCGCATACGATGACGAGGTCATCGCGGCCCTCGTGCACGCCCTCGATCACAACGACTACGAGATCCAGGAGTGGGCGACGGTCGCGCTCCGCAAGCTCAAGGGCGATCAGCGCGTGAGCCGCGCGCTCTGGCGCTGCTTCGAGACGGAGACCCGTCATAGCGCGCGGTCGTGCGCCCTGATCGCGCTCGGACGCCTAGGGGAGTGTCTTTCACCGGCCGCGCTCCTCACGCTCTACAACGAGCGAAAGGACCACCCGAAGGATCTCGTCCTCGAGTCGGCGATCCGTTGGGCCGGCCCGAACGCGCCCAAGGCTGAAATGCTGGTGGCATTGCGAAGCCTCCAGGAGGCTGAGGCGCAGCGCGTGCGCCGCGAGCCGCGGCTGCAAGTTACGATCGCGACGGCACTGCTGCGTGCCGCAAAGCGCGCCCTCATTTCCCGAACGGTGTCGAAGGCGTGGCTCAAAGAGCACGGGTTCCAGGATCTGCTCGACAAGCTACGCGAGACTCGCCTCGAGCGCCTGATCGCGGAAGAGCGTGCGCGATTGGCGCAGCCTGCTTTGGCGCTCGGTCTCGAAGCTCCCGCCGGTGAAACCCCGCTCGTACCTGGCCGGCCGCTCGAGGATGTCGCGCTCGAGCAGTACGCTCAGGATCGCGCCGTGATGCTGAACGAACGGATCAGCGAACAGCGAACCTATGTCCGCGACCGCCATCTCGCTGTGGAGGCCAAGCGAAAGGCCGGGTATCGCTGTCAGGCGTGCGGCGAGGCGCTCGATGATCCGACGAAGGCGTCACGATTCGTCCAGGCTCATCACGTCGCGCCCGTCTCGGAAATGGGACCAGACGTCGCAGAGAACATCGTGGTCCTCTGCCCGAACTGCCATGCGAAGATTCACGCCGGATCCCTACACGTTGAGAGTGACGGAGGGGCGGTGCGCGTTGCAGGGGCGCGGGTTGCCACCACGGCATCCCTTGCGGCGTCCCCAGCCGAGCCGTCGGTCGTGGAACGGATCTGCGCCCTCTTTCAGCAGCTCGCACCCGCCGCGCAGGAGGCCGTGGTGCAGGAGTTGCTCACGACTATCGCCAAACGCGAAGCCAACGACGCAAGCGAATAGTCTGTCCGTAGGCTCTTCATCCTTCGCCTGGACAGCGCCCAGCTCCTGAGAGATGTCAGGGAATGCCTGCCGGAAGCCGTCTGCCATGATGTGGATCATCGCGGTACGCGACAACGAGACGCACCAAGTGCCGGTCCTTCGCGCAATGACCGAGCACGAGGAGACCACGATGGCAGCGTTCTTTGGCGCGATGCGCGCGCAGTACCCCCCGCCGCGCTACGAGATCAACATGGGGCGTGCGGAGTCAGTCGCGATGTTCGTGAGGGTCTATCCGCGTTTCAAAGCAGCTCGCACCTGACCGTATGGCGAGCCTATTCCCTGGTCGTACCACCGCCGGCCCCATGCGATCTGCAAGCGAGCGGCCCGTTAGGAACACCCAACTGGGACATTGCTCTCGGTCTCGCCTGCGGAGCCGTCCGCCACTGCTCGACCAGGGTCGCGATCCCATGCCCCTTGGCGTCGGCAAACCGTCCCGCTGGCGCCGGCCCATGGTGAACACGAAGATCGGCGCATCGTGAACGCCAACATCGGACCATCGTGAACACCAAGATCGGTGATCGTGAACACGTAGATCGGTCATCGTGAACGCAGCGTGGTAGCCCGCTCCGATTCTGGAGGGGGCGGCCCGGAGCGCACCGACGCGCTTCGTGAGGGCACCGCGCCGCCGCTGAATCCATGAGGGTTCCGTGCGCGCGAAAGGCGCTGCTCGCCAAGCGCGCCCTCGATCGTCGCCAGCGTGGACCGTCGCTCCTCTGGCGGGCCCCTCGCTCTTCGTAGCGGCAGTGACCGCCGCTGCCTGATGCGCCTCCCCATCCATATCGCCACCGTTGTGACCGCCACTTGGAAGGTAGCGCCACACCTCATCGTGTCGATGCGCTGGCGTAGTCCGCAGCACGAAGTTACGGACGGGGCGCGGCACGTAGTGGGGGGGGAACGTACCCGCCAAGCATGCCGTGGTCGCTGGCGGTTGATCCGCGGGTCTCAATGCGGGTAGGTGCTCCAGCATGGCCGTGCCGGATTTTCAGAGCATGATGCTGCCACTGTTGAGGCTGGCAGGTGACGGTGAGCAGCACGCTCTTGCCGAGACGGTCGAGCGATTGGCTCAAGAGTTTCAACTCTCAGACGAGGACCGAACCCAGCTTCTCAAGAGCGGGCAGACTCGTTTGTACAACCGCGTATGTTGGACAACGACCTACCTCAAGAAGGCGGGTCTCCTCCGAACCGCTGGGCTGGGGCGATTCCAACTGACGGAACGCGGAAAGGAAGTGCTCGCGAGCCAGCCGCCAGCCATTGATATTGCTTTCCTGACGAGTCGGTTCCCGGAGATGTCGGAATTCCGCAAGCCCCGGTCAAAGAGCGATGTCGCGGGCGAGGAGCCGCCAGCGATCTTCAACACCGATGACGGCAGCTGGACTCCGCGGGCAGGTATCGAAGAACGCGTTCGAGAAACGCTGGAGTCGTTGATTCCGAATGAGACCATACGCTGCGCGGCATTGCGTTTCTTGGCCTCAGCTATCGAGAACGCGGACGAGGAGCACGGCAACGCCTGGTTCCTTCGTGAGACCGAATACGGCCTTCGGCTGATGACGGGGCGTCTGCTCGCATGCGAGATCAAGCGGGCGACGCTGCGGGTCAGTGTCATTGGGCCAGTCGATGATGCCGTCCGAGGTGCGCTCGGAGCGGAGGCGGAGAAGGACGAGGAGTTCAAGTTCAAGAACATCCCGGGAGGGCTCCTCCTGACCTTCCCGATCGAGCACGCGGCCGAAGCGCTGGAATTGCTGAGGGATGGGCTCAACAGCTTCGTTGACGTGGCTATGGCGCGCGTACGGAGCCCAGTGAGCCTCGAAGATCACGTTCCCGAAGCAGTCGCCTACATCGCGAGCGTCGTCGGCCGTGAGTTGCCTCAGCCGGCGCCGCTCGTTGACGCCGAGGACTCTGAACAGCGCGATGATGATTCAGACGAGGATGATGTCGTTGCTTCGCGCGAGCCACGGGTCCGCGGGCGAGCGCCGATCTTCGAGCACGGCCAGCGCTCCATTGCCTCGTTGGTGAGCGACATAGAGCGTGAGGTCATCGCGCTACCGGACCTCCAGCGCCCCTTCGTCTGGGAAGACACCAAGGTGCGCGACCTTTTGGATTCCCTCTTTCTGGGCTTCCCGGTAGGGACACTGGTGCTCTGGCACACAGCCAACGACAGAGAAGCTCGCGCTCTCGGAGCAGAACGACCCGGCCTGCGTGCGACGACACTGGTCATTGACGGGCAACAGCGCCTGACGTCGCTCTACGCAGTGATGAGGGGGGTCGACGTCGTCGGCAAGGACGGTGGGACTCGAAAGATCACGATCGCATTCAGGCCCCGCGACGGACGATTCGAGGTTGCCGACGCAGCGATCCGCAACGATCCGGAGTTCCTGCCGAATCTGACGGAGCTTTGGAACGGCACGCGTCCCAAGCCACAAATGCGCCGTGACCTGATGAATGCCTTACGGGACAGGGGTCGCGCAGTCAACGAAAAGTATGAGGATGCAGTCGAACGCAATCTCGATCGTGCTCACGCGATCAGCGACTACCGTTTCCCCACGGTCGACATCCGCAAGACAGCATCCTCACAGGATGAGGAGGCGACTGAGGAAGACGTCGCCGAGATTTTCGTTCGCATCAACAACCAAGGTACGCGCCTCGGACAAGCGGACTTCGTCTTGACACTGCTCTCGGTGTTTCATGGTGAGCTGCGCGATCGAATCGAGGAGCGCGCTCGAGCAATGTCCGTCGGGGCGGTAGTCGGAATCGACACGCAGCAGCTTCTCCGAGCGGTGTGCGGCGTCGCGTTTGGTCGCGCACGAATGTCGGCAGTCTATCGCTTTCTCCGTGGCGTCGATCCGACGACGGGCGAAGCAGATGCGGCTGGACGCTTGAAACGCTTGGGGCAACTCGACGAAGCAGCGAAAGACTGCATGGAAAGTACGCCGTGGCGCGACTACTTGCTCCGCGTGAAGCATGCGGGGTTCGTCAGCCAGGCTCTCGTGCCCTCCAGAAACGCAATCGTAAACGCGTACGCCTTGTACATCCGCGGCCGGAAGGTCGGAGTCGCGAAGAGCAAGCTCGACGAGCTGATCGCGCGATGGACCTTCGGGACGTTGCTCACGGCGCGCTATTCGGGCGCGTCGGAGACCGCATTTGAGGCGGACTTGGCGAGGGTTGGAAGGCTGAGCCCCGACGATGCCGACGGGTTCGTATGCGCGCTGGACAACGCGTTGGCGGAGACCCTCACGGGCGACTATTGGACGCAGGCGCTCGTGTCGGCCCTCGAAACCCAGAAGGCGCGTGCGCCTGCGGCGCTGGCATTCCGAGCGGCGCAGGTGGTTCTCGGAACGCGGGCGTTGTTCTCCGATCAGCTTCTCCAGAATCTGTTTGACCCACCCGGTCAGGGCGCACGCGCAGCGAGCGAAATCCACCATCTCTTTCCCGAGGCATGGCTCCACGCACGGGGTATTCGAGACCGACGCCGCGTCAACCAGGTCGCCAACCTCGCAGACGTGGGCTGGCATGAGAACAGCGTGATTGGCGCTCGTGGCCCCGCCGAGTACGTCCCGCGTCAACGTCAGAAACTCGGCATCGACGACGATCGTTGGGGCCGTCTTTGTGCAGAGCATGCGCTTCCGCCGGGTTGGGAGTCGATGGAGTACGAGGAGTTTCTCCGGGAGCGGCGCAGGAGGATGGCCGACATCATCCGCGTCGCGTTTCGGCAGTTGGGGGGAGAGCCAGATGCTCCCCCGCTCACGCCACCGTGGTTCCTGCCCGGTGCCGAGGGCGTGTGGCAACGTATTGTGGAAACCGAACGGGCGCTGCGTACCGTCGTGCGCGAGGTCTTCGCCGCGCGGTTCGGTGACGGTGCGGCGCGAAGAATCGAAGAGGCGCTACCTGAGCGCGAACGCGACAGCCTCGCCCGCGCTCTCCGGACGCGCCCCGCGGCATCGGAGCCGCTGAGCATCGTGGACTACCTCTACCTCAGCCAACTCCCTGCACTGCTGTTCGCGGCTGACGTGTGGCAGGAAGCGCGGAAGCGGTTCGGCGGGGGACAGGATCCGAAAGCACGGTTACAGGCAGCCGTCAGCCAGATTGCGCCCATACGCAATGAGATCGCTCACGTCCGCGAGGTCGAGCGCGACCGTCTTCTTCGCGCGAGCCTCGCGTGCGCTGACGTGTTGGAGATGCTCCAAGGCACATCGTCGCGGTGATGCCCGTGACCTGCCCCCTGTCGTAGGCCGCGTCGAACTCCTTGCGGGGGTTGCGCTCACTGCCGTGACGATTGCCGCGTTCGGCTACGCTTTCCTGCTCGCGTGGTGCGTGCTCGTGTAGGGCTAAATATCAGCCTCACGCGCCCCACTCGTGGCGTTGCCGATCTCGCCCTGCGGAGCCGTCCGCCACTGCTCGACCAGGGTCGCGATCCCATGCCCCTTGGCGTCGGCAACCCGTCCCATCTCCAGAACGGCTGCGCGGGCTGATTCGGATGGCATGTGGCGACGAAACACTTCGATCGCGGACTCGAAGACTGTCCTGATCGCCCGCGACTCGAGTAGCCCGAGGTCCGCCATGCGGAGTCTGACCTCGATCCGCGAGCATTTCTCGAGGGTCTCCGCGAGGGCCCGCAGCGCCCCGAGAAGCGGGGGCGGCGCGAGACCGGCGGCGGTCTGGACGGCTTCGGGCTTCGTCTCGGAGAGGATGTCGGTCACGGCCCACACACGCGCCAAGAGTTCGTCGAGGTCGCGGAGCCTCTTGCGATCCGCTCGGTAGTGTTCGACCCGCTCCGCAAGCGTCCGCTCCATGCCCTCCCAGGTCGCCAACGTCGCCGACGTCGCGTGGCGGCCGCTCTTGAGTGACGCCAGGACAGGATTTACGCGGAGGCCGGCCCGCTCGCGACGGCGTGTCCCCGCGCCATGACTTGAGCAGACGCGGCAACCACGGCGCGCAGCCTTTTGGCACTGCTCACTTGTCGCCTTGCAGCGCGCCTGACAGCGGGGCACGGCGCCCATCGGCGTGTCGACCGTCGCCGCACGCAGCTCCCGCTCGCTTCGTGAGGGCACTCCACCGCCCTTCGTTCCATGGGGGCTCCGCGCAGGCACAACGTGGTCGCCAGCGGAATGGTCGGCCTCGATCGTAGCCACCGCGTTCAGTGTAGATACTCGCCGGTCCGGCCGCCGCCCAGTCTTGGCGCCGTCTGTCCCGCGCTTCTCAAACGCCTCGTGGTTGGCCGGACGGGTGTCAGCGCCGCCCCCCCGCTCTTGGTTCGACTTTCGACGGCGGGGTCGCGGGTCCGGCTCAGGCGCTGCACTCGGCGCGTGTCCATGGTCGATACCCATCCTCATCCCCTCCCCTGTTCGCTTCCGCGGTGCCGCCTACAGCAATCCAACTCCTGCGTGATCGCGGAACTCCTCGGCTCGTCGCACATAGCCGCGAAGCGTGTCGATCCGCTTGTGGCGCGTGACGTCCATGATGCGAAAGAGCGAGCGCCCAGCAACCGCCGCGGAGGTCACGAACCCCGCACGCAGCGAATGGCCTCCGATCGTCGCAGGATCGGCGCCGATCCGCGCGGCGGCCGCCTTCACGATCTGGGCGACACTATGTGGCGTCAAGGCGGTCGACGTCACGCGCGCACCTTTCCGGATGCGTCGGAACACTGGCCCCTCGGGGATCGCCACGGCGTCGAGCCACGCACGCACCGCCGTGACCGGACATGCCGTCGTCCCGCGCACAATCGGGATCACCTGGCCGTGCCCCTCGGGATCGCCCTTGGAGCGACGCACGGTGACGCGGAGCCCCTCGGCAACTTCCTCGAGGTCGTCGACGCGAAGCGCCGCAAGTTCGGCGCGGCGAAACGCGCCCGCGAAGCCGAGGAGGATGAGCGCACGGTCACGCTGACCAACGATCGTTGCTGGGCACGCCGCGGCCATCGCGACGATTTGCGTCGCGAGAAGCGGCGCCTTCGGCTGCGATGCGCTCCCGACGGTCCGCCGGATGCCTCGCAGCGTCGCCCGGACGAGCTCCGTTGCGGTCGGGGACTCGAGCCGCTCCGCAGCGTGGACGTAGCGAATGGCCGCCAGCCGGCGCCCGAGCGTCACGGGCTTCACCCCCCGCTCCGCCTCGGCGGCGAGGAAGGCCGCCACGATCTCTGGCGCCGCCGGGAGCGCGGCCACGCCGCGAGCGTCGACCCAGTCTCGGAAGATCGCCCAATCCGTCCGGTACGCCCGCCGCGTCGCCCCGGCGTGCTGCGCTAAGACGAAGGTCGCAGCCCGGGCGAGATCCTCGCCGACCGCAGTTCGAGGGTCGAGTGGGACGGTGTCGTCGGGCTCGGGCGCCATCGCAGATTACTTTCGAGAAGGCGCATTATCGCAATTAAATGCCCAAACGCCAGCCTTTTTGCGCCGTGCAAAGTCCGGAGAGCGAACAGCGCGGCTGCTTGACCGCGCGCGGTTCCGTCTCCTACGAGGTGACGCCGTCGGCTCACACATGAGAGGAACGACATGAAATTCTCGGGTCAGCATCTGCGACTGGTCACGCTTCTCTGGTGCGTGCTCGTGGCCGCGCCTGGCTCGGTTGCAGCACTCGAGTGCGGCGACGCGGACGGTGACGGAGTGGTATCCGTCACTGACGGCGTCACGATGCTTCGCGCCGCAGCGCAACTCCCCTCGGACTGTCCACGCCGACGATGCGACATGAATCTCGACGGGGAGATTTCGGTCACCGATGGCGTCGGAGGGCTGCGACTCGCAGCGGGCCTGTCAACTCAGGCCGAATGCAGCGAAGCCCGAACAGACGCGCTCTTCGGGCAAATCTATAAGACCATCGGTTTTGGAGTGGGGGCCGCTGCGACTGCTCGCGCGCAGGGGGCCCAGACGACCCCTTGCCCGAATGGCGGGTTCACGGAGGACGAGGCCAACCTCACGCGATTCGTCGATTGCCGCGACGGAAATATAATCACCAACGGCACGATCCAAACAACCGACACGGCACCCAACAGGTTCGACGTTGACTACTCGCTTTCAGACCGCGACGCCGAGACGGGAGAAGTCTCCGAAACGACCGGCACACTGTCCTTCGCAGAATTCGAGTTTACTGTCGTCAACGGCACACTCCGGGTCAGCAGCAATGTCGCGGGGCTCTACGAGTTAAGCTACTTCGATGTCTTTCTGGATGACGAAAATGATACCGACGGGGGTCAGATTATCATTTCGTTCATTGAAGGCCCCGTCGCCGTCGACGTTTCGCAAATAGAGCTCAACATTTACTCTACCGGGGTTTTCCAAGCAGTTATCATTTACGTTGACGAGCAATCCGAGACTTACATCTTCGGCGACACGATCTGCACACCGTGCAGTGAAGAGCAGCCGTGCGACGACAGCGCCGCGATCTGCGCTCCGTGTATCGTGGATTGCACAGGATCAACACCGCGATGCACGATCGACTTCGACGTGCTTGATTGCGGGGACGGCGGGTTCGGTCCCGCCGATGTGTGCAAACCTTGCGCCGAAGAAAGCGATTGCTCTCTCAACCTGCTGTGCGAGCCATGCTCAGCAGAATGCACCGGGACAGTCTCCCGGTGCGCATCCCCGACAGCGTTCGTGCATTGCGAGGATGGCTCGTTCTGATGCCGGCCGGCGATGCTCGAGTTGTGCTGCATTTAGACGCCTGCACGAGGCTCGCCGCAAACCTGTAGATAGCTGGCACCCCTGCGCAGCCATGTGTGGCTGCGCAAAAGGACGAGAAAGTACGCTCTGGATGCAACGCGCGGCAGGTCGACCCGCTGCCACGTTGGCTTCTTCCCACCATATTCCGCCGGAGGCTGAGTCTTGATCATCCGTCTGCTTCTTCCCGCCCCTCGGCGACTTGTCTCAAGCGCAATGCGAGCCTTCGCGCCCAGTCCTACCCAACCTCCCCAGCCCCTGCGTCGGCGCACATTCACGCGGCTCCTCATCGCGTTCTCGAGCATCCTCGCTACCGGCTGCTTCACTTTGAAGGAACTAAATGACCGGGCACTGTCACTGAAACTAATCGGCACTCAGGGGCAGCAGCAGTTGGCAGAGGCGAACAGCGCGCTCGCGGCAAAGGAGTACTCTCGTGCCGCAAGAATATACCGACGTGTGCTTGGGAGCGATGGCATGCGGCTCGTTGATGGTCACGAAGAGGTTGTCGCAGCGCATGAAGGGCTCTGCATAGCCTCGGCAAACTGCGAGGATTGCCCCGCGTCTGCCGCCGCGTGCAGCGCATTCCAGAAGTTGGCGGGCAGCGGCCATCCCAGCCTCGTCAACGCGTGGCCGCTCGTTGCGGATCGCTGCACGACGACGATCGAGCGTGCGATTGCAGAGCGCAACCTCGATGCCGCCGCGAGCATGCTTGCAGCGATCGACCACGTTCCGCCGACATATTGCCCGCGAGCGCAAAGGCTACGTTGGCAGAATGGCATCGCCAAGGCCCGCCAGGCCGAACGCACCGCCACCCGAAAGCGTCACGAGCAGGAACTTGGAGTTCCAATCCAGGACCACACGGAGTCCAAAGTGACAATCCCCTATGAACTCTACCAGAATCCGTTTGCGTCCATGGGACGCATCATTGCGTTGAGCCCTCGCGTGATGCCGCAGATGTATCAGGGGAGCTTCGTCCAACTTGTCCACTGTGATGGGTCCTTTGGGTCAACCTGCGGCTTAAAGTTCGACCGCATGCTCTCAGCGGATCGAGCCCTGTACGACATTGTCATACATACAGCCGGCGCAGGCGGCGGGGTTGAGAGAGTAAGCCAGTTATTGGTCGTGCTGGCGGGACATCATTCGGCAGAGCGCGGGAACATGATGGGCCCATTGAGTTACCGATACTTGTGGCTTGTTGAAGTGCTCGGAACTACCGAGGGGCAGAACGCACTGGGGGGCTCCATCTCTGTACCTACGGTCAGATTCACAGGCTACTCGGAATAACGTCACGAGCTGGCCCCAACTGTCGATGTGGCTTTGGTCGCCCTTTTAACCGAGACTCCTTGAATGCGCTCGGCACATTCTGCCGACCCGCTCTGTCCGCTCACCTGGAACTCCTGCCTTCGGCGCATGCGCACTATCCGTACGTCCGCACTCACAACGACGAAAGGAGATTCCATGTTCGAGCTACGCCTCGTTCGCGAACGCGGATCCGGCTACCCGGCCGTGCGCTCGTCGCTACCCGATTCCGAAGCAGTCATCGTCGTGTCGCGGTCGCAGACGGCCGTGCGCGGATCAAGGGGAACACGGTCGTGGGGGCCCAATCGTGCCGATAGGCGATATTTCTGGCCCGGATTTTGTTGGATGGAGCCGTTGATCCTGCCGCGTCGAGGGTCGGTACTGGCGAGCGGTCGATGGAAGGGGGTTGCCGTGCGAGGGCAGCAGCTTGCAACCCAATCTCTCACGGCGAGGTGCCTCCCCCTTGCGCGCTCTCGACTGCAACCGCCAGTTCGCACTATCGTGGACGGCATCATGGCTTTGGTTGTCTGCCACAGAATCGGCTTCTTCTGCGTGCTGCTATGGCTCGCCTCGCTGAGTGCGTGCGGGTCGCCAGCTCGTTCCGTAGTCGAACCACCGCCAGGCATGGACTGGAGTCGTTCCCCATTCTGTCAGCATACGCGCGCTATGGGTGGTGAAGCGTGTGACGAGCACCAGGTCTCTGTCTATCCGGCAGAGCCTGACGTTGTGCGCCATCATATTACTTCGCTCCCAAACGGCATGCTCGTCTATTGGTACATCCGTGCAGAAAAGCATGTTCGGTTGATCGGACGAACTCCGTTCACAGCGAAGCTTGCTCGGAAGACTGTGGGTCAGCTCTCGTATTGTGCGGGACCATGTTTAACCTCCGACTCCGCGCGTTTCGAGGCGAATTTCTTCCCGGCACAGCCTCGCGATCTGGAGATCAGGTTCGAGGAGGTAAACGGGGTATGGCAAGGACGGCTGCTAGAATCGGAATCGCCCTGACCCTTACCACCGTCGCAAGCGCATGCTCTGGCTGGCGCCATGGGTCGGACCGTCGGCGAGTATCAGGGACTACTCCTTCGGGTACAATCGGCAGGGCTGGGCGCAACCCGACTGGCGATCGAGAGTGCCTACGATCCTATCCTCAACGCTTTTCTGGCGACTAATGGGACACCGGACTATATCTACGTCGCCGATCAGGGGGCCGCATGCGATCCTCGGTGAGATCGTCGTCCGGCGTGTCCGCCCTTGCGCCGATAGCTCGGGAGGTTCCGTTCCTCCTTCCGTTCCCACGAGAACCGGATCACTCTCGGGCGATCGTGGCGACCTCGGACCCCGCCCTGTTTACCGAGAACGCGAAGGTGCGCCACGATGGAGCACCGGCCCTATTCCTCGGAACCGTTGGGCTCCAAGGGTGACCCGATTGGGGAATCGAGCTGCAACGCGCCTTGCGAGTGCAGCCCGTGCAAGGTGGCACAGGGCGTGCTGATTCCGCTACTGAGACTCGGGCGGCCGTTCCCATTTTCCTGTTGGAGTGAATCTGGAGGTTTCTCATGCGCCGACTCGTGTCCACACTGCACCTAACCCTCGCGCTGAGTCTCATCGTCTCGGGTTGCGTCAATCAAACGAAATACGTCGGGCAGATCCAGGCACAGGAAGCCGCCGGGCACCACCGCATTGCAATCGGCGAAGTGCAGAACTTTACCTCCATCAAGCTCAGGCATCTCGACCGAGAACGGAAAGTTGAGCTCTCCTACAGCGACGACCCGAAGATTCAGTCTCAATTCTCCAACCAGGGTGACTTTCTCTACTACAGCGACAACACAGGCGCAGGAGCACTCAAATTCGTGGCAAGACCCATCCCAGCGGGACTGCATCCCGATTGGGATCGCCTCATGGTTCTCGATGGCATGGAGCCGGGCGTCAACATCAACTACATTAGCATGGTCGGAGAGAAGGACTATTTTGCAAAGATTGTCGATAATGGCGCTAGCATACATTACAAGGACAGCGTCACTGATATCACGCTTTTGCCGCACCCCCTACCAGCAACCCCGCCCCCGGGATTTGATGCTCTTTTCATAACCGCCGACGACCGATACGGCATGTTTCGCTCGCTATCAAGTGGGATCTACAGATTTTATTTTTTGGACGCCAAGACCAAGCAGCCCCACATATTCGATTTCCTTCCCTTGGCTTTCGGCTTCCAGTCCACTCAAAAGGGGGGTTATCGCGGCGTTATTTACAACCCGAATATCCGACAGTGGCTTGTTCATGAGTTTCTTCCGACGCGTAAGCTAATATGCTTTGATCTAGCCAGAGCATACGAGGCGACCGGAAACGCAGCGAACCGTGCCGTGAGCGAAGCGGCGTTGCGGGGGATCTTAGTCGCACTTGCCGGCTACAGTACGGCGACTTTTTCTGGAACCGCGCAATCTACGTACAGCGGCTACTACTCCGGTTCGAGCACCACCAGCTACTCTGGCTATGCACAAGTCTACGACTATCGTTACCTCGCAGCCGGAACCGTCGACCTCCTGAACACCGTTTTCGCTGGCAAGGCTGCGTTGAGCGAAATCGAAGATGCCATGCGGCAGCAGAACTGTGGATTTACCTTCTGAGCCAAGGCCGTGGGGGATTGACCCATTCTGGTAGGGTGGGGAACGTCTTTAACGAGGCTTCGGTTGTCGTAGCGTGTGGAGACCCGGACGGGAACGTTGCCTGCCCGAGTCGAGTCGTCACTGCACCCGCGCTCGCTCGATCCTCCCCGCGTCCACGAGGTCGGAAAGGAACGCTTCGACGACAGTGATGTCCAGGCCAAGCGCCTGCGCGGCGATTGCGAGTGACCCCGTCGGGTGCTCGCCGAACCACTCCAGGAGCCGCATGCGATCCTCGGTGATGCGTCGGCGACGCGACACCAACGATCCCCCCTCCCGCCTACGCGGAGACTGTCCGAATCACTGTCCGAATCGTGTGTCGATCACCGTCGATCATCGCAAGCCCCAGAAGCGACAAGCTCGCGAATGATCGACGATGACCGATGGTGGTTACGTTCCCGGATTGACTGAGAAGCTGATGAAGGACGTCCTCAAACCTCGTCACGATGCCGAGGCGGACAGAACACGCTCCCCGTGGCGTACTTCTGCGATTTGAAGGGCACCAGCGGCCGAAACCCTAACCGCGCTCGCGCGCACGCGGTTCACGAGCCCGGTTGCGGGTTCCCGTCTATGCGCCTAGCACCCACGCCACTGCGCGATCCGGGTAGGCGTCGAACTTGGCCCGGTCAGGTGGCGACTGACCTTCTTCGTAGAGTACGAACAGCGCCACAAGCCGGTCGGCCTCTGCGATCTGCCGTGTGTAACCCGCAATGAGTTCAAACGTGAGCCGCCGTATCTCCTCGACGTCGTAGTGGCGGTCGGCAATGTCGTGAGCGATGGCGTTGCGCGCCTTTGCTCCCGCGCGAAGGTGAGCCTCCGCTGATCCGCCAAGAAGCTGCTCGTAGCGTCGCGCGAGCGTCTCGGGCCGTTGGCCGAGGCTGCGTCTGAACGCGCCGAGAGTCCTCTCGAAGATGACCGTGTCGCGGTTCTCGGTTTCGAGTGGCACTTGAGCGGCTGCCTCTCGGGCCGAAGCGTAAATCTCGACGCCCGCGCAGTGCTTCTCGAAGTGCGTTGCGAAGGCGAGCGCACGCCCGAGGACGGCGAACCAGTCGCTGCCTTTCGTAGTCGGTGGATTGAACGGGAAGAATCCACGCACGCCGTGCGGTCTATCCGCGCACCAGTGGAGCTGCAACTCGCGGCGCCGGTAGTGAGCCTGCCGCCTGCTACAACGGCCGGCACATCACGAGCCGGAATGAGGAGAAACGCATGGGTGCGGCCGATCTGACTTCAGCGGCAAGGTCAGCGAGTCGAGGTGGGGACGTCGTCTCCCCGTAGAGTCTCAAGCCGTGCGCGGATCGCACGGTGCGCTGCTACCGCTGCTTGCTCGATGGCCGCGAGGTTCGCACGCGCCACTCTCCAAAACTCGGGGTCTCGGTGGCCGGCGTCGTGGCACGAGAAGATTTCCATGCGAACTGTGCGGCCTACTTCGTCGAAGAGTCCGGCGAGCTCCGCTGGATAGTAGAGTTCGCGATCCTGGTAGTAGCGCAGGAACTCGTTGTGGGTCGCGGCGAGATGTTGGCAGCGTTCCGCAAGGCGCTGCTCATGCGTCTGGCCGGAGGGCGGCGCGAAGTCCATCATCGGGCGCACGCTGCGCGCGGCGTCAACCACTGCCGTGAGCTTGCGCCACAGCTCCGCGTACGTGTCGAGCTCTGCCTCCAAGAGCTTCCCGGCCGCTAGGCTTGTGCCCGTCGGAGTTGGTGCGGCGCGGTCGTCGGGGGGCACCTCGCGGAAGATGGTCTCGCAGGCCAGCCGTAGCGTACCCTCAAGCTCTCGACGTACCAGCACCCGTTCGGCGTCCTCCTCGCGCGCTTCGTACTTGAGCACGCGCTTCCCTCGGAGGTCGAACGGCAAGTTCTCCACGTCGCCGAAAGCCGCGTTGAACACCATCACGATACGCGGCCACCCGCGTGCGCGGATCGCGTACCCGAGCTCGATGAGAACGTTCGGATTGGGAACTCCGTCGATGAGCGAGACGTCGCACACAAACACGTCGCACACTTCGATCCGCGCGAAGATCGTCGCGGCAACGTCAGGCGAGCCTGGCTCGCCACTGGTGTCACGCACAACGGCCGGGTCGACGGCGATCGAGCCGTCGTTGTGGATCTTGCGCGCGGCGTCCTCGAGGGCGCGCCCAATGAGATTGCGGTTCGTGGCGCGGGGCAGCTTGTCTTGCCACGCCCAAAAGATCGTCGAAGCCATCGGCCTGTGTCGCATCGCGGGCGCGAGAGGTCAACGCACACCTTGCGGCCATCGCGTCTCGCGAGCAGCGCCTACGATCCGCGCCTGTCGTCGCGAATCACGCGCGTCCCGCGCACAGCCGACACCGCGATCTCGACGGCGATTTCCACCAAAGCGGCCGCTACGAACGCCGTGCGTCTTCGCGGATACGACTTGCCGGATTGCGCCCGCGTTTCCGCGCCACTGGAGCCGGCGAGCGGGATCCCCGACGATCCCCTCGACGTCCCCCTGTCGTCGCGAGGTGCGGCACGTCGTCGGGCGAGAGGGTTGCTCGACATCCGCGACCAGTATTTCAACCGCCCACGCGGCGGCTACCAGCGATTCCGAGGGGTGCGCGTCGAGCCACCGCGGGAGCCGCATGTGGGCGTGGTGGGCCCGTCTTCTGCCGTGTCCATCTGGAGGCGGAGCTTGTCGCACTTGCGCCGGATCATGCAGCCATGTGCGCGAGGCTGCCGGCTTTCCCTACCCTTCGGAGCGCTGACGCGACCTATTCGCGCTCGCCCTCACCAACAATGGGAGCACCGAGGTGGGTGCGCCCGGGGTGCGTTTCCTGCCGCGCACTGCCGCCTTCTGCAACTCTAACCGCTGGAAATCCTGTAACGGCAAGGCGCAGAGCGCCTTTCGTAATCGGTAGGTCGAGGGTTCGATTCCCTTGGGTGGCTCTGTCTTCAGACGCGCACGCCAGACCCTGAATGCGTCGGCGTCATTTCGCCGGACCCAACGGGGTGAGCGGCTTCACCTTGAAGGGCTTCGTGGCAAAAGGCGCGAAGACCGTTTGGCTGCCGACGGCATCGTCGAAGATGTCGTCTGCCGGGTCGGAACCTGGGCCCGTGGCGGCGCCCCAGAAATTGTCGGTCGCCTGGATCTGCCCGGCGGCGTTGAACACCCCGAAGGAGTTGTTGCCGGGCAAGCTGTTCCCGAAGATGTTGCTCTTGGCGATCTGGATGTCCCCGGCGAAGGCGCCGATGAAGATGCCGTTCCCCCGGTTGCCGAGGATCGAGTTGCCGGTGAGCCGCAATCCGGTCCCCAGCAGCGAAAAGCCGGCGCCGCGGTTGGCGTGGGCCGAGTTGCCGGTGAAGGAAAGGCCGCTCCCACCGACCTCGAAACCGCTCTCGACGTTGGCGCTCGCCACGTTGCCGCTCAGCG
>Ga0268299_1002158_pt1 | contig 25772 bp, 18 predicted proteins | sample NOBtaG_FD_193484 | JGI IMG/M metagenome (GOLD analysis project Ga0268299, IMG submission 193484) | Activated sludge microbial communities from bioreactor in Nijmegen, Gelderland, Netherland - NOB reactor | ecosystem: Engineered > Bioreactor > Aerobic > Activated sludge | place: Netherlands...
GTACCAATGATTGAAGACGATGCCGCCGACCTCGGTGGTGCGTGCCGTCACGGCGTCCCGCAGGTCGCGCGCCCACCACACGTTCGTGTTCAGCGCCGCGAGTACCGCCCCACCGCCATTCGCCTGCGTATAGGTGTGGCGGGCGTAGACCCGTCCGTCGGTGTCGTAGCCGAAGAGCGTGACCTGCCACGATCCGCCAGACTTGGACGCGACAGCGGCCAGCCGCCCGCTCACGTTGTTCAGGACCAGCGGGGCGATCTGTGCGCTGAAGATGTTCCAGGGATAGGCCGCAGTTGACGGTTTGGCGTCGTAAGCCCGCACCACCGTCCAGTTGGCGTTCGACGTTTCCAGGGTGGTCGGCGCGTAGTCTCCATCGAGCGCACTGAAGGTGGACGCGCCCTCTCCGGAGACCAATGGGCGACCTGCGAAGTCGTAGTTCGTGAACGACACCGTCCCCGCGGCCGCTTGGTTCGCATCCTGCGTGAAGCGGACGTTTCCAACGCGATCGTACTTGGACGTCCTCGCGCCGGCGTCTGGACTGGTGGTGTTGGTCTGGAGCCCACGTGTGTTCAGGGCATAGCTGGTGACCAGCCCGCGGGGGTCGGTCACCTGCGTGCGCTGTCCAAGCACGTTCACGGTGAACTGCGTGGTCGTCGCCTCCGCCGCACCGTAGCCGAGGATGGACTTGACGGTGTTGCCGAGGACGTCGGTGTAGCTCCGTGTCTTCTTGCCGAGTTCGTCGGTCGATTCCACGAACGTGTGCTTTGCCGCGACGTCCACGCCGTACGTCATCTGCTTGGCGGCGGACGCCGTGGCCCCGACGTACTCCGGCGTGATCGTCTTCACCCGGGAGAGGGCGTCGGTGGTGTACTGGGTCTCGACGTACGGCTTCGCGAGCGACTGCCCGAGGTACGTGTTGTAGTGACTTGTCGCGTTGGCGACGAAGTTGGGGTCGTAGCCGGCCGTGGTCCTTGTATACGGCTTCCACGTCCGCCAAGAGCGACCGAGGAGGTCGTACTGGGTCGCCGAAACGTGATAGCTGGCGCCGTCCTGCTGCACGCCCTGGATGGGGCGCCCGAGCCCGTCGAGGTATCCCGTGCTGACGAGCGCTACGATGCTGGGCGACTGCTGCACGAAGGTGCTGTCGACCACGGCGTTCGGAGCGCTTGCGTCGAACGTCCAACCGTTGGCCAGCGTCCGCGAGTAGACATAACCCGTCGCCTTGATGACCGTGCCATCGTTGTTCTTCACCTGCCGCAGGCGACCGTAGAGGTCGTAGGTGAAGTACCGATAGCTGCCTCCCTCGTCCCGAATCGACGAGATGAAGCCATCGCTGTCGTAGCCGTATGCCGTCACGAGATCGACCGCGCTGCTCGCATCCTTCACGCGAGTCACTTGCGTGAGAAAGACGGAGTTCCACCCGCCGTACTGATAGAGGGTCGAGTTCCATTTCGCGTCGTACACATGCGTGACGCGGCCCCAGGCGTCGTGGGCCTGCGCGGACTCTTGGAACAGGTACCGGGTGTCCTGCAGAAACGCGCCGCTGGCGGTCGACGACGGCACGAAGTTCGTGAGGCCGTTGTCGGCGTTGAGCACCCACGTCTGGTATGGCAGCGGGCGCGCCGCCGTGGTCTTCCAGGTCGTGATCGACGCCTGCAGTACCGTTTCGGCCCCCCCGACCTTTTCGACCACCCATCGCTCGATCACTGCCGCGTGATTGTGGACCGAGTCGGACTGCATCGCCGTCAGCGCAGACGCTTCGTTGTTCCCGGAGGCTGCGGGGTAGTCGGCTGGATACTTCGTGCGGGTGATGCGTTGATGGCCGTTGGAGTTCGTCTCCGTCAACTCCGTGAGTTGCGCGTGCGCAGGGTTGCCGTACGTGTAGCTGCGCACCGTCGCGAACGAGTTCGCCCCTGCTTCGTCGTACGTGACGCTTGAGTCGCTCTCGGCGTAGTGCCAGGCGGAGATCACCTCAAACGGGTTGTACGCGTAGTCCCATTCCTGTTGTGTGCTTGCGTTGCCTGAGTTGAACGTGTTCAGTGAGATTCCACGGAAACGCCGCAGCGTCGTGTTGTCAGGCGACCCGTCAGTGGCGATGTGATCGCGAAAGAGGTACTTCGTTGCACTCCTGGCCTGTGTCAGACCCGCGGCGCTGTACCCCGTCACGGCCGAGGGCTGACCCCGGCGGTATTGCAGGCTCGTCACCCTCGAATACGGCCAACCACTGAACCCCGGCGATGGATCTGACGCTCCTGACGAAAGAGCGCTTCTGAAGAAGTGCCGGGTTCGACCGGACTCGGCATTCGGCCCATGCCAAACCTCTACCTCACGATATTGGACACTCGGACCGCCGTTGCCAAGCGGCATTCGCGACATCGACGTGCGCGAGTAGTACGAGCACGTCGATCCGTTGAACGCGTATCCGTACGCCGGTGCGCCGCTGATCACGCCGCTCGAGCGGGTTGGTGCTGACTGCAGCGTGTACTTGTATCGCCGGATGATGACGCCTCCCATGGCGTCGGCCGTTTGCACCTCGGCCACCCGAAGGCCTCCGCCGACCACCTTCTGCAGGGGGCCGATATCGCGCCACCGCACCTGAATGCCGGCCCAACCGTCTGGATAGGTGAACTGATCGTCTGCGGTCAACGTGTACACGCCCGGACCCAGTAGCACGGTGAACGTACCGTTGGTGTCCCACTGCAGCGGCGAGGAGAGCGTGCCTCCCGAGAGCCTAGTGTACGGACACGGTGGCCAGAGCTCGGTGCCGCAGCCCGAGGGGGTTTGGTTTACGATGACCGTCGCTGCGATCTGCTGCGTACCGCCCACGGTAAAGGTCGTCGTTCCGCCGGACCAGCTGTTAACGGCTGCGAGTTGTTCCGGACCCTCCGCGATCGGCGACGCATCAACCGCGCCCACCGCTCCGTAGTCATTGGACTCCCAGACGAACTCGTTCCACCCACCGGTCGGAAAGGTGATGCGCGTCAGTACGCCAGCGTTCGCGTGGGCTGGGTCTGGACGGCGATCTCCGCCAGAGAGAGCTACCGCGTTGTAGACAGCGGCGGGCACGAACGTGGTGTTGGCGGTCTTGCCGTTGTAGTAACCCCAGTGATCCTGTGCCTTCGAACCGATCGACGGAAGTGGCGGACCCCCGTACGTGAACGAATACGGAGGCAGGGATACGTTGTTGCGGTCCTTCTCGAAGAGGTGCTTTAGGGTTAGTCGGCCGGTCGAGTAGTCGTGGTCGAACTTGAACCGACGTAGTACGGTTCCCGTCGGAGTGCTGACGGTGATCTGATCGAGTCGATGTTCTTGTTGCGCGCCACCGGGGGAGAGCGCGTCCGAGCGCAGCGTTGTGGTAAAGTCGATGACGTGCTGTGCCGCGGTGATCGCTGTGAGGCGCTGCCCTGAGATTTCGTACTCGGAGTTGGATTCGAACTGCGCGGGCACGCAAGCTGGGCCGCCGCCGGCTGTGCTGACGAAGTCGAACTTCTCGACGTACGTCCCTTGCCTATGCCGCGCGGCATACGGCGTGTAACTCAGGGTGATCAGGTCACTCCCCGGCGCACGTATTTCCGTCAGGAACCAGCTGGACGCGTACGACTCTCCGTAGCTCGGCGGCGTGCCGCCACCAAGTGTGTAGGAGAGATCGGTGTGGACTTCCTTGGCCGCGAACTTGTAGCGGGTACCGTCCTCGGTGGTAATAGTCCATTCGGCGATCTCCCCCCCCGCTCCGAACGTCGGCACGATGCGCAGCTTCCGATACGGCACGGAGCGGTACTCAAGTGAGCCTCCTGAGACCGGCCCAGCGGCGAACTCGCCGGAGACACCCGAGAATGAGAAGAAGAACTGATCGGGCTCACCATCGATCCCACCCGTCCGAATGTTCTGCAGGAGTGTTGTCGGTGGCGACGGCCAGTTGGCGTCGTTCAGGAAGGTGCTCCCGGTGGTGAGGTAGCCGGCGGGCTTGTCATCCGGGATTCCGCGTACGGTACGCGTGATCACCCCGCCCGCCTCAAGCGCCATGCCGATGCCCGCCCAGCCACCGATGTCCTCGACGCGGACTCCCCCGCCCTGATACTTGAGCGTGATCGGCAGCTGCAGCGTGCGCCCCTGCGCGGTGAAGATCGGCACCGTCACGTCCGGAACGCCGGTGTACAGGCTCACCGGAACGTCCCCGAACTTCCCCAACGATGCCGCGGTCGGCGACGGCGTCGTCACCCGCATCGACGCGGCTTGTGCGGGAAGCTGCTGGACGGTCAGGAGGAGCAGGGCGATGACGACACCGAGCGCGCGACGCATGGCGGAGGCGTTGGGGAGGAGATCCCGAGCGCCCGCGCTTAACGGAAGTTCCGCGCCAGAGGACCTCGGCGCGCTAAGTCCTACGGCGCAAAGGTTTGCGCGCGCTGCGGACGGGACTCGGCCTTCTCACTCTTGCGAATGCCGTCGGATGCGCATCGCAATGCTGCGAACGCCGACTGCCGCTCAGGCCGGAGTCATGTGCTCAAGGGGCGCAAGCTTCCTGTACAGTGTCGCGAGACTGATGTCGAGCATCGCGGCCGCGCGCTCGCGGTCGCCCTCCGTGGCCCGGAGCGCACTCAGGATCGCATGCTGCTCCGCCTTGCGCCGCACCTCCGCGAGACTCAAGACCCGCTCAGCATCCGACGGAGGCATCTGGAGCGCTACGACGTCCATAAGGTGCTCCGCTGCCACCGCGCGACCCGGGCCCGCGATCGCCGCGGCCGCTTCCACCACATGCAGGAGCTGCCGCACGTTTCCGGGCCACTCCTGCTGCATCAAGAAGCTGCGGGCGCTCCCCTCGAGCACCGCAGCCTGCTCGCGCGCGTGCCCCGCGCGACGATTGAGGAACTGCTCCGCCAAGAGCGGGATGTCCTCACGTCGCTGCCGCAGTGGCGGCAACCAGATGCGGACACAACCCAAGCGGTACAGCAGGTCGCTGCGCAGCCGCTGTGAAGCGACCAGGTCCTCCGGGCTGCGATTCGTCGCACTGAGGATCCGGAAGTCCGATCGACGGGTCAACGAAGAGCCGACGCGGCGATACTCACCCGACTCAAGCGTGCGCAGCAACTTGACCTGCACCGGCGACGGGATCTCCTGGAGCTCGTCGAGGAAGAGGATCCCCCGATGCGCCTCCGCGATCATCCCCGCGTGCTCGCGCACCGCGCCCGTGAACGCCCCACGCTCATGTCCGAACAGCTCGCTCTCCACGAGGCTCTCGGCGATGGCCGCGCAGTTGACCGCCGCCATCCGCACGCCACCCGACAGTGCCGCGATCGCCGTCGCGCACACCTCCTTGCCGGTGCCGGTCTCCCCGATGATGAGCACCGGGATCGGTGACGAGCTCAGCTTGCGCAGCTGCGCGCGTACATGCTCCATCGCGGCCGATTGACCAACGAGTGCGCGCAGCGGATCCGAGTGACTCATCAGGGCACTGATACACAGTCAAGGAGTAAAGGTCCACAAACGGGTCGAAAAGATGCAATTCGGTACGAACGTCGGGCAAGCTCAAAATTGAGAGTGGTTTCGTCACCCGTTTGCTCGAGCTTCTACGTAACTGCTTTCGCGTCATGTGGTTCGCTCGTGCCTAAGGCATTGGCCCGCTTCTTTCATTGGTAACGTGGCATGACTGACGGAGAGACGCCGATGCAGACTGACACGCGCGGTGCGCGGACTCGCGGTGCGGAGCTTGGTCCGCTCACCGAGCTCGGCGCGCCGGTCGCCCTGTCCGATCGGGTCTCGGTCGCCTTCCTTCAGCATCATCGCCTCTGCCCACTGGGGCTGCACGACGATGGTTCATTGGTCGTCGCGGCGACGCAGGGATCGTTGCTGTCGGGGTTGGATGACCTCAGCGTCGCGTATCAGCGCAGCGTCACGGCGCACACGATCTCCGAGCAGCATCTCGAAACGCTGCTCTCCCGGATCAGTACCGAGTCTCCAGCGGGGGTCGACGCGGAGTCGCTCGACACGGACCTCGACGACCCGGCGTTCACTCGCGACGTACGGGATCTCGCGAACCAGCCGCCGATCGTGCGATACGTCAGCGTGCTCCTGCGTGATGCGCACGAAGTCGGCGCCAGCGACATCCATCTCGAGGCGTCGCGGCACGGGCTGTCCGCGCGGTACCGGATCGACGGAGTGCTCGTTCGCGCGCCGGAACCGCCCACGCGCGCGGACCGGGCCGTGGTGTCACGACTGAAACTGCTCGCGGAACTCGACATCGCGGAGCGCCGACGCCCGCAGGACGGCCGGCTCCGTGTCCGGATGGAACATCGCGAACTCGACCTCCGTGTCTCGACCGTGCCGACGGTCTTCGGCGAGAGTGTCGTGTTGCGCCTGCTCGAACGCGGTGGCGGCCAGGTTCCGCTCGCCGAACTCGGACTGCCGCCCGACACGCTGCCACTGGTGCAGGCACTGGCCAGTCGGTCCACCGGCATGTTCCTGGTGACGGGACCCACAGGCAGCGGCAAGTCCACGACCTTGCATTCGATGCTCGGACTGCGACGCGCTGATGCGGAGAAGATCGTGACGATCGAGGATCCGGTCGAGTACACCATCGACGGCATCGCGCAGGTCCCGGTCCATGCGCCCACCGGTGTCACGTTCGCGTCGGTGCTGCGATCGGTGCTGCGTCAGGACCCCGACGTGATCCTCGTGGGCGAGATGCGTGATGCGGAGACGGCGGAGCTGGCCGTGCAGGCGGCGCTGACGGGGCACATGCTCTTCTCCACACTGCACACGAATGATGCGCTCGGGGCCATCCCGCGGCTGCTGGACCTCGGGGTCCCGCCGTTCCTGCTCGCCGCGACACTGGAGGCCGTGCTCGCCCAGCGGCTCGTGCGGCGGATCTGCGGATCCTGCCGCGAGTCCTACGAACCCGATCGAGCCCTCTTGCACGCGCTCGGCGACGATCGGCCTCCGATCGCCGGACTCCTGCGCGGGCGCGGTTGCAGCGCGTGCCGAGGCACAGGATACCGGGGCCGCATCGGCGTCTTCGAACTGCTCACGATCAGCGCCGACCTGCGCGACGCGATCGCGACGGCCGCGACGCGCCGGCAGCTGGAGGCGCTCGCTGCAGACACGTCGCGCCGATCGATGCGCCAACACGGCGTCATGCTGGCGCGCGACGGACTCACCACCCTCGAGGAGGTGCTCCGTGTCACGCAGAACTGAGCGCCGCGGAGCCTCGGAGTGCCGCCGCCGCGCGACGGGTTTCACCCTGGTGGAGATGCTCGTGGTGCTCGCGATCATCGGCACGCTGGCGATGCTGGTCGGACCCGCGGTGTTCCGCAACGTCGGTGACGCGAACGTGATCGCCGCGCGCAGCCAGATCGAGACGTTGAGTGTCGCACTCGAGTCGTGGCGGCTCGACGTCCGCTCGTACCCCAGCACCGCGCAGGGGCTCGCGTCACTCCGTGAGCGTCCGAGCGGATCCGTGCTCGGCTGGCGGGGCCCGTATCTGCGCAAAGCCGTGCCACCCGACCCATGGGGCCGTCCGTACCAGTACATCTCGCCGGGGGTCGCGAACCCGGAGTCGTTCGACCTCTTCACGCTGGGTCGGGACGGGCGGGTGGGAGGGACGGGTGAGGACGCCGACATCACCTCGTGGGGCGGTGAGGTGCGCCAGTGACCGGCAGCTCGTCGTTCGAGTACACGGCGCTCCGCCGCGACGGGTCCCGCGAATCCGGGGTGATCGAGGCCGTCTCGCGCGCGGCTGCGATCGCCGCGGTGACCTCGAGCGGTGCGTTCCCGACGCGCGTCGCAGCGGCGCCCGACGCCCTCTGGTCCTCGCCGAAGGCCAGCACCACCGATCTCGCGCAAGGTCTGCGCGCGCTCGCGACACTCCTGAACTCCGGGATCCCGCTCGCACGGGCGCTCACGATCCTGCCCGACCTCGTTCCCCGGTCATGGCATGCCGTCCTGCCGACCCTGCGGCACCGGATCGAGCAGGGCGAGCCGCTCAGCGCCGTGCTGCAGTCGCCGTTGCTGGGCACGCCGCCCCATGTCATCGGCCTTGTCGCAGCCGGCGAGTCGGGCAGCGGGCTGGGTGCTGCCGTCGAGGAGGCCGCGAGTCTCCTGGAGGCTCGCGTTGCGGAGCGGACGGCGCTGCGCAATGCGCTGGCGTATCCGTCCCTGCTGGCGATCTCGGGCGGCGCGTCGGTAGCGCTGCTTGTGGGTGTGGTGCTTCCGCGTTTCGCTGCACTGCTTCAGGACGTCGGGCAGACCCTTCCGCTCAGCACCCGGATCGTCCTCACGTTGGGTGACGCCGCGCGCGTCGGCACTCTACCTGTGCTCGTCGTGACGTTCGCGCTCTTCGTCACCTGGCGGCGGTGGATCTCCTCCGCCACGGGACAGACCCAGTGGCACGAGTGGCTGTTGCGCGCGCCAGTGATCGGTGCCGTCCGGCTCTCGATGGCGGTCGCCCATGCCTGTTCGGTGCTTGGCGCACTCGTGCGGGCCGGAGTGCCGCTCGCGACCGCACTGCCCCACGCCGCCGCGGCCTGTGGGGACCGCGCCGTGGAGCGTCGATTGCTCGCCGCGCGTTCTCGCATCGCGAAAGGAGAGCGCCTGGCGACGGCACTCGCGGCCGAATCGGCGTTCACGGCCCCCGCGATCCGATTGATCCGGGTGGGCGAGGAGACCGGCGCACTCGGTGCGATGTTCCTTCGCTCCTCGCACGTGGAGGCGGAGCGAGCGCTGCATGCAGTGACCCGCCTCGTGCGCATCATCGAACCGGCGATGATCCTGTGTTTCGGCGGTGTGGTGCTGCTCGTTGCGGCAGCCCTGCTGCAGGCGATGTACGGACTGCGTCCGCCTCTATGACCGCCAGCACGCGCCGCGGTCGCCGGACCGGAGTCACGCTGATCGAACTGCTCGTCGCCCTGGCGGTCCTCGGGGTGGGACTCGCGGTGGCGGGACTCTCGTGGCGGCCGGAGGCGAGTCGGGACACCGATGCCATGTCCACGGCGAAGCAGATCATCCTCCTCGAGCGCCGCCGGGCTGTCGAGGGCGGTACCGTGCGCCGGTTCGTACTCGGGACCGACCGTGCGCCTATCGATACGTTAGTCGCCCTCCCGAACGGCGTGGTTGCGGGCGCAGAGAGGTATGGGCTCGATCCGTTGACCGGGCAGTCCCGTGGACTCGCGCCGAGTGCGTCGCGGTGACGTCGGCTCGCGGAGCACTCGTGTGGCAGCCCGCGCGCGGGCACAGGCGCCGGCCTGGGGCGGCGCTGCTCGAAGCGCTGGTCGCAATCGCAGTGATCGGCGTCGTCGGCATCAGCGCGGTATGGAATGCCGGCGAACTATCGAACGCGGTCTCGGCAGGTGCGGATCGGGAGGAGCGCTTGCGCCAGGCCTCGCAGCTGCTGACCGCAGTGTCACTCTGGTCGCGCGACGATCTCGAACGGCGAGTCGGAACGCGGGCACAGGGGTGGATGCGACTGCACATCGACCGAGTCGAGCCCGGACTGTTTCTGGTCAGCCTGAGCGACTCGACCACGGGCCAGCGACTCCTGCAGTCCGCGCTGCATCGTCCGGGGCGCCCCTGATGCGCAACACCAGCGCAACCTTCCACCGGTACGGATTCACGCTGCTCGAGGTGACGCTCGCACTCGCCATCGGTGGCCTCGCACTGCTCACGGCGACGACGCTGTTCCTGGGCATCGCGGATCGCGAAGCGGCCCTGCGGGCCGCCGCTGCGCAGGCGGCGCAGCGTGGGAACGGCGAGCAGCTCCTCGAAGCCATTCTACTGAATGCAGGCACTCCGCACCGCGATGCGCGGGCGGTGAACGGGGATTCTGCGCAGATTACGATTGCCAGTTGGTGCGTGGGCAAGGCCTTGCCATTGGCCGCCTGCCGCGCGACCGCGATGATCCGCGACTCCGGATCGAGGCGGGGGGTATGGCTACGACTCGAGTTCCTCCGGGGCACCTCACATGCCGACAGCACAGCGCTCGAGCTCCGACAAGGCTCCCATGCCGTCTTCCGCTATCTGATCGACGCGTCCGATGGCGGGCGATGGACGGATCGGTGGAACGATCGTCAGCCACCCACGGCGATCGCACTGATCGTCGACGATGACACGTTGCTCGTCCGGGTCGGTTCGCATGACTAAGTGGGGAATCCGGACCCGTCCAGGGTATGTGCTCCTCTCGGTGCTCTGGCTGTGCATCGGGTTGGTGGCGTTGGTGACAGCGGTCTCTGCGGTCGGACAGGATGCGCTGAAGGGTTCGGCGAACCGCCAGGCGATCGTCGATGCCCAGTGGGCTGTGCGCGGGTGCACGGCGATCGCCGTAGCTACAGTGCATCGCGAGTTCCACCTTCCCGGACTGCGCATGGAGCAGCATCTGCGCCGATGGGAGCGGTTGGACTCCCTCGTGAGCACACTCGCGCCAGTCGGTGCCCTCGCGTGCTCGTGGACCGCCGAGCCGAGAGGGGTGCAGCTCGACGTGAACGCAGCGGATTCGGCGACTCTCACGCGGTTCTTCGTGACGCAGGGGGCCTCGGCGGCGCACGCGGATTCCGCCGTCGCCGCCCTGCTGAGCAGGCGGCCAGTCGCCTCCAGCGAAGCGCTACGGGAGGTTCCCGCGCTGGGCTCGCTGCCCCGGGCGCTTGCGTTCCTCGGGGTGGGGGGTGGGGCGGTCACACTCTCGCATGCGCCTCCCGAGGTGTTGATCGCTTTGCCAGGGTTCAGCGCGGAGGCAGTGGAGGGCGTGCTGCGGGTCCGGCGGAGCGGCAGGACGCTTCGGAGTTTCGACGATCTGACCCAGTCGCTCCCGCCGGCCGCGCGCGCGCGATACCAAGGGGCGTTGCATGAGCTGGTGGCATCGGTGCTGCTCGCTCCCATCGGCTGGACACTGCGCGCCGAGTCGGGTTCCGGCCACCCGCGGGTGCATGCGGTGCATGAGGTTGAGATCGGTCTGCTGAACGGTGACGTCGGTGTGTCCCGGGGGCGACTATGGCTCGAGTAGGGCGACGGATCGGTCTGGCATTCGCCTCCGACGCGGTGCGGGCGGTCGCGGTCGATGGGGAGCGCATCCTCTGGTCAGGTGAAACGCGGCTTGACGGTGACCGCGACGTGTGCGAGGCAGCGCTCGAGTTGCTGTCCGGTGCCCCCCGTCCACATCTCGGCAGGGCGACCGCAGCAGTCGCGCTCGGACCGCAGGCCTCGCAGGTCCGAATCATCAACGGGTTGCCTTCGGTCTCTGAGCCCCCGTTGCTGCGAGCCGTGATTCGAGAGGGCGTAGACTCGTTCTTCCTGCGCCCGCGTTCAGAACTGCTGACGTCGGGTGTCCGTCTGATCGGCTCGGAGACGGCGATCGCTGCGGCGGTGGAACGCGACGCCGCCTCCCTCGCCCGCGACGTGTGCACGCGCGCCAAGCTGCGCCTGTTCCGAGTGGCTCCGACGGCGGTTGCACTCTCGCTCGTCAAGCGAGACGGAATCGTCCGCTGGGCCGACGGGAACATCGCGTTGGAACTCGGCTGTTCCGAAGGCCGCATTGAGTCGATCCGGACGCGACCCCTGTCCGCGACTGCCGAGGCGGATGCCCTGTGCGTGTTGGAGGTTCCGCGCGAGCGGCTGGGAGCTCTCGATGACCGGTTCGCCGACGCGATCGGAGCGGCGCTCTTGGATGAGCAGGAACCACTCGCCCTCGACCCCGCGACCGAGCCCTCCTGGGCGCTCGACTCGGAACGGCTTCGGCGATGGCGCGTGTGGGCAGTGGCCGGCTGCGGACTGTTCTGCAGTGCGCTCGCCCCGCTCGCCTCCGTGTGGGCCGACGCCCGCGCTGCCGCGATCATCGCGGCGGTCTCATCCGAGCAGCAGCGTACCATCGAGGCTTCACTTGTGCAGCTCGACCGCGTGACCGCTGCGATCGAGGAACTCCGGGTGTTCAGCGACTCACTTCCACGCACCACCGCCCTCCTCGCAGAGCTCACGCGGGCGCTGCCGGACGGCCACGCGGTGATCGAACTCGAACTCGCTGGTCCTCGGACGCAACTGGTGCTGCTCACCACGGACGCCAGTGCCGCGCTCAGCGCCGTCCGGACGGTTTCGTCCCTGCGCGAGGCGGAGCTGCACGGCGCGTTGTCCAACGACGGGCTCGGGGGGCCGATGCGCCAGCGCGTCGCGATCCGCGCGGGGTACGCGCGTCCTGCGACCATCCGACCCGTGAGTGACGTCCCATGAGCACCAGCCGATTCACCGCGCGTGAACGGCGGGTACTGCTCCTCGGCACCGCGATCATCGCAACGCTGTTCGGGACGTTCAAGGTGTTCCCTGTGTGGAACGCGTGGCGTCTGGACCAGCGGTTCGTGGCCACGAAGCGGGTCAGCGACGCGGCGCAACTGCGGGCCACAGTCGCGTCACTTGCTGTGTCCCTCGACTCACTCGAGGCACGGGGAAAGCGCCTGCTGGGTGCCAGCAGCGCCTTCATCGTCTGCGACTCGACCGCGCAGGCGCCGTCGATACTCACGGCCCTCGTGGCCGCATCGGCCCGAGACGCGATGTTCCGCATCGGCACGATGGAGTCGGGTGTGGTGCTGGCGGAGGGCGGCTCGCTTCCGCGCGTCACCCTCGAGATGAGTGGCGTCGTGGACATCGTCGGACTCGCGGAGTTGCTCCGCCGACTGGAGTCCGGGTCTCCGCTGGTAGCCGTCCGACGGCTGCGCGTCCGTCCGCAGGATGCATCGGCGGCTCCCGGTCAGCCGGAGACGCTCATGGTGAGTCTCTCGCTCGAAGCATTGGTCCTGGAGCGACTCGGGGGGCCCACGTGAGTCGCGCCCGGGTCGGACGTTTCGCTCCGTGGCTGGGCGCGGCACTGTCGTGGCTGGTGGCCGCATGGGCCGTACGATCCTCGTTGCCCTCCCCGCCCGGTGCGCCGCTGGGCGCGCAGTTCGGAGTCGCCCGCGTGCAGCCGTTCGACAGCGCCGGCCTCGCCACGAGCGCCGACGATGTCCGCGCGCGGAACATCTTCCGCGTCGATCGACGACCGCCAACGGTTCGGTTGGAGCCGTGGCCTGCCGCGCCGCTGGCACCGGTTGTGGCGGCGCCGACGGTTGCGAGACCGGTCCTGCGCGTGGTCGGCTTGCTCGGGGGAGCGCGCGCCCAGGTCGTGGTGGAAGGAGTGCCGGGGTTCGAGCGCGGTCTGCTCCTGCGGTCCGGCGAGGAAGTGGGTGGCTACACGCTCGTGCGGATCACCGGCGACACGGTAGTGCTGCGCGGTCGGGATTCGACCTGGACCCTGGTTCCCAAACGGACGTGGTGATGCATCGACTCCTTCTGCTGGCCGCCGTCGGCATGCTGTCCGGCACCACGCTTCCGCTGCGAGCCCAGCAGGACTCGCTGGTCGCCCTCCGGAACGACAGTGTCACGGTCCGATTCGCGAACGCCGACCTCCGCACGGCGATCCAGGCCATGGCGCGGTATCTCGACCGACCGGTCGTGTTCGGGAACATCGGCGAGTTCCGCGTGTCGCTGGAGACACCGCGACCGGTCGCGGTGCGCGATCTGGCGGAGCTGTTGCGCGGCCTGCTGCGGACCTACGGTCTTGTGTTGCTCGAGGAACCCGGGTTCTATACCGCCGGCGCGCCGCTGCCACCGCCCGCGCCGCCACCGATCGCGTCGGGCGGTCCGATCCAACTCTTCGTCCTCCCGTTGCGGCACGGTCGCGCCGCTGACGTGGCGGCGACCGTAAACGCGCTCTACGGCCGAGCGTCGGCGCTCGGGGAGATCGGGGCACGCGCTGGGGCATTGGCCGATGCGCTCCGCGAGAATCGGATCCCTCCGGCAGGGAGCCTCCCCCCGACCGCGCCGTCACCGGTCGTTCCGCAGGTCGCCGAGCTGCGCGGCGATGTCACGATCGTCCCCGACTCGCGAACCAATCATCTGCTGGTTCGGGCATCCCGTGACGACTTCGAGCTCATCCGCGCTGCCGTGGCAGAGCTGGACGTACGGCCCTTGCAGATCCTCATCGAGGTGGTCATCGCGGAGGTACGGCGCGATCGCGGACTGAGCTTCGGCGTCGAGACCGCGGTGGAGGGCCCCGACTACTCCGCGACCACGAAGGGATTCGGCGTCGGGGACCTCGTGCTGCGCGTGCTGAAGGGAGGGACGGTCGATCTCTCCGCCACGCTCAGTGCGGCGGCCAACCGCGGCGACGCGACGATCCTCAGCCGCCCGGTGCTGCTTGCCGCCAACAACGAGACCGCCGAGATCCTGGTAGGGAGCCAACGACCCTTCATCCAGGTGCAACGTGCGTTGCCGACCGACAATCCGGTGCGTGATCAAGTCGTGCAGTTCAAGGACGTCGGGACGAAGCTGAACGTACGGCCGACCATCAGCGCGGATGGATACGTGATGATGCAGGTGTTCCAGGAGGTGAATGCTGCGACGGCGGAAGTGGCATTCGACGCGCCGGTGATCTCTACGCGGACGATCCAGACGCAGCTGCTGATCAAGGATGGGCATACGGCCGTCCTCGGCGGACTGACGGACCAGCAGCGGGACGTCACTCGTGGCGGCGTACCGTTCCTCTCGGCGATCCCCATCCTCGGCGGCTTGTTTGGACGCCAGATCACCCGGACGAGCGAGACGGAACTGTTCATCTTCATCACCCCACGCGTCATCCGCGACGACGGCGAGCTGGACGCGGCGACGGTCGACGCCGGTGATCGGACGAGGAAGCTGCGCGTACCTGTGAGGCCCGACACGGTTGGCGCACAGACAGCTCCACCTCGCCGCCCGCCTATCCGCTGAGCGCTCTCACTACCCCGCGCGCCGAGGCTCCCGCACGGAGCCCGCGCGCCGACGTCACCCTCCTCCCCCCGCCTTCGCCCGCTCGAACTCCCCCGTCCGCCCCGTCGTCGCCGGATGCCGGGACATGCTCGCATCCTCCGTCTCCGTGATCAACCGCACCCCGCGCTCCCAGAACACATAGTTGTACGCCCATTGCAGCATCACGCTGAGCCGGTTGCGGAAGCCCACCAGGTACATGATGTGGATGAACAGCCAGAACACCCACGCCAATGTCCCGGTCAACTTCACCTTGCCGCCGCCGAGTGACGCGATCGCCTTGTGGCGCCCGATCGTCGCGAGCTCGCCCTTGTTGAGGTAGCGGAACGCGAGGGTCGGCTCCCCGCGCAGCTGCCGCAGGATGTTCTTCGCCGCATGGGCGCCCATCTGGTTCGCCGCCGGCGCCACCGCCGGCACCGGGACCTCGCCCTGCCATGGCACGGCCGCGAGGTCGCCCACCACGAACACCCGCTGGTCACCTGGCACCGACAGGTCGGGGTCGAGCAGCACCCGACCCGTGCGCTCCAGCGGCGTCGCCAACGCCTTGCCCAGCGGCGACGCCGCGTTGCCGGCGGCCCAGAACACCGACTGCGATCGGATGCGGTCCGCGCCGATCGACACACCGTCCTCGTCGATGCCGGTGACGATCGCGTTGAGGCGCACCTCCACGCCCAGCCGCTCGAGGTCGCGCGTGGCGCGCTCCGAGAGCGACTCCGGGAAGCTCGGCAGGATGCGCGGACCACCCTCCAGCAGGATCACCCGCACACTCGCCGTGTCGATCCGGCGGAAGTCCGGCCGGAACGCGCGCTTGCACATCTCCGGCAACACACCGGCCAGCTCCACGCCGGTGGGTCCGCCCCCGACGATCACGAAGGTCAGCAGCGCCGCACGCGCCACCGGATCCTCCTCCCACTCGGCGCGCTCGAACGCCAGCAGGAAGCGCTTACGGATGCGACGCGCGTCCTCGATGCTCTTCAGGCCCGGCGCCCACTTCTCCCACTCGGGATGCGAGAAGTACGAGTGCCGCGTTCCGCTCGCCACCACGAGATAGTCATAGTGGATGGGATCGGGCTCCCCGACCACGCGGATGGCCCGCGAGCGCCGGTCGATGGTCTCCACGGTCCCGAGCAGCGTGGTCACGTTCTTCTGCTTCCGCAGCACCCAGCGGATGGGAGCGGTGATCTCGCTCGGCGCCAGCGAGGTGGTCGCCACCTGGTACAGCAACGGCTGGAACAGGTGATGGTTGGTGCGGTCGATGAGCAGGACCTCGACGTCGGAGCCGCCGAGGGCACGCGCGGCGCTCAGGCCGCCGAAGCCTCCTCCGATGATGACGACACGCGTGCGAGCCACAGGACCTTACTGCGGGGGCAGCCCCGCGGAGAGAAGGTTCACGAACAACCGCAGCCCGCCTTCGACCCCGGCGGGGATCTGCCGGAACAGGGCCAGCGACGTGTAGATGTAGCGGCCCTTGCCCAGCGTCGCGTCGAGGATCGCCCCGCGGTTCTCGGGCTCGTCGGGATCGTTGAGCGCGATCGGCGTGCGGTACCGCGAATCGATGGTGCTGGGCATGTACAACGCGCGCTCCTGCACCCACTCGGCCCAATCCTGCGCACCGATGCGATTGGGCCAGGTGAGCAGCCGCGAGCCCGGCTCCAGCACCTTCACCGGCGCCCCCTCGAGGGTGACGCGGGCCGCCGGACGCGTGTGCCCGATGGGGAACGGCATCATGCCGGGCTGCGCCATCTCGAACTGCCCGTACTGCACCACCATGGTCCCGCCACCACGCACCCACTCGAACAAACGGGGGTTGAGGGCCGCCAGTTCCGGCGCCCGCTCATACTCGCGCGGACCGATCACGACCGCGGTGAAGCGGGCGAGGTCGACCAGCGGCAGCTCCTCGGGGGTGAGGTAGGTGGTCGGGATGCCGATCTCGCGCAACGCCTGCGCCGTGCCATCCGGCTGCGTGGCGACGTACGCGACGCTGAGCGCACGCGGCACCTGGATCTCCACCGCGTGCACATAACTCGCCGACGAGCGGTACAGCCGCAGTGGCGAGATGTGCGGGTAGTTCACCTCGCGGTAACCCTCGGCGAACAGCGCCGCATCGGACGTGGCACCCACGCCGAACGCGTGACGGCCCGCGGGCAGCGCCCCCTTGAGGTTGATGAACAACTCGCGCGATTCCCCGGCCTTGAGCGTGATGGAATCCGGCACGCCGTCCACTCGCGCCCCGGCGGGCAGGAGGTACTTGAACGTGAGTGCCTTGTCGCTGCTGGTGTGTGACTTCACGCTCAACCGGATGCGCTGGTCGATGGGCGTGTTGGCCCGGCGCCACTGGAGCCCGCGGTCGAGCGACAGCGTCACCGGCGGCACGCCGCCGGCCGGACGCCATTGCTCGCCGAGCACGGGGTCGGCGAACCGGTACGACACCTCGCCGACGGGCAGCGAGACGGCGACCTCGCCGAGTTGCAGCCAGATGGTCGCATCCGAGAGCCGGCGCTGGTCCTCGGCGAGCGATACGCTCGGCGCGAGCTGCGCGGTCGCCCCGTAGCTCACCTGGGCCACGCCGTTGACCGGCGAGCGTGTGTCGGGGAAGAGCGGCTTGCCGTCGCGGCCGCCGATCCACCAGGGACGATGGTCCACGAGCCCCATCATCTGGCGCGCCACGGTCGCACTCGAATCCGGCGGCAGGGTCAGGGCCTCGAAGGGGCGGCGTGGCGCATTGGTGAGCGCGAGGTCGTCCCAGCGGATGCTTTGCTTGCCGCGATTGTGCACGGTGACGCGCGCCATCATCGAATCGCCGAACGCGAGCAGCTCCCGCTCCGCCGTCACCTCCACGGCGATGCCGGCGGCGGTCATGAGCGCCTGCTTGCTGCGCGCGATCATGCGGTCCAGCGTGGCATCGAGGTCGAGCTCCTCGGCCGTGCACTCCACCATCGTGGCCGGACCGCTGAGCTCGCGACGCACGGCACCCCAGCCGCAGCGCTTCGCCATGCCACGCGCGAACTCGAGCGAGCTCACGGCGTGGGCGAGCGAGTCCACCACGGTCTCCGGTCGCCGCAGATCGAGTTGGCGCCGGACCCAATCGAGCCGGGCGACACTGCGCTCGAGCACGGCGCGGTTCTGGGGCACCACCGACGCCACGCGTGCGAGGCTGGTGTCGATCCCGTCGAACAGCGAACGCTCCTGCTCGGCGGGGGTGTCGGCGTTCACGCGGCTGTGTTCGCGCGTGAGCCGCGACATCACCACGCCCCGCCGCTCCAGCCCGCCCTGCCCCTGCGAGCGATGGGCGGAACGGCTCACCGCCGCCAGTTCCGCGGGACTGCGGCCGAGCACCGGGTCGTACTGCCCCACGTTCATCGTGAGCGTGGGCGCGAGGCTGCGCGCCCAGGCACCGCGGTAGAACTTGCTCGCGGTCCAGGCGTGCCCATGGAGGCGCACGGGGAATCGCAGGGTGTCGCCCGAGGCGTCGTAGCCGTCGCGGGCGAGCAGTCCCGCCGCCTCATGATGTCCGTGCCCGTCGGCGCGGGTGCCGGACCACACGCCCACGATCACGTGCGGACGGTACGCGCGGATGACACGCACGACGTCGGTGGTGAGCGCCTCACGGTCCCACTGCTGGAAGGTCTCGGCGGCGTGCTTGGAGAACCCGAAGTCGTAGGCGCGCGAGAAGAACTGTTGCCCGCCGTCGATGGCCCGCGCGGCGAGCAACTCGGCGGTGCGGATGGCGCCGAGGGGCTCGCCGAGTTCGGTGCCGATGATGTTCTGGCCGCCGTCGCCGCGCGTGAGCGAGAGGTAGGCGGTGTGTACCCGATGCTGCCGGGCCAGCCAGGCGATGAGCTGCGTGTCCTCATCGTCGGGGTGCGCACCGATGATGAGCACGCGGGCATTGACGGGCAGTCCCCGTACCTGCTGCTCCAACGCGGCCGCGCCGCGTTCCTGCCCGAAGGCGGCGCGCGGCGCGGCGAGAAGGAGCAGGCAGGCGAGGAGCGTCCGGACCAGACGCTGCGACGACATCAAGACTCCACGCTCAAGGGGTCACACGGGCCATGGAACCCTGGCTGCGCCGCCCGGCCGGCTTGGCCGACTCCTGCAGCGCCTCCTCGACGATCCGCGCCTGTTCCGCTGCGTGGTCCGCCGGGTAGCCCTCGGCCGGGCTCGCCCGCTCGGGCCGCCCGTAGTACTTGATGACGAGGGCGTTGCCGGTGGAGACGCGCAGCCGCGGCGCGACGAAGCTCCAGGCGCCCTGGTTCTTCGGCTCTTCCTGCACCCAAGCCACCTCGTCGATCTCCGGGTAGCTGTCGACGACCTTGGCGATCATCTCGTGCGGCCACGGATACAACTCCTCCACCCGCACCACCGCGACGTTCTTCGGGATACCCTTCGCGAGCAGGTCGTAGTAGACCTTGCCCGTGCAGAACACGAGGCGCCGCACCTTGGCGCGCTTGCTCGCGCCCTGCGGGTCGTCGATCACCGGCTGGAACACCGTGCCGTCGGCGAGGTCCTTCACGTGGGACGCCGCCTGTGCGAGCCGCAGCAGCGACTTGGGCTGCATGAGCACGAGCGGACGCCGCCGCTTGAGCAGCGCCTGCCGGCGGAGGATATGGAAGTACTGGGCCGGCGTGCTGGGGTACGCGACGCGGAGGTTGCCCTCGGCGCAGAGCTGCAGGAAGCGCTCCAGCCGCGCACTCGAATGTTCGGGGCCCTGGCCCTCGTACCCGTGCGGCAGCAGCAGCACGAGTCCCGAGTCCTGCGCCCACTTGGCGCGGTCGGCGGCGAGGAACTGGTCGATGATGGGCTGCGCGACGTTCGCGAAGTCGCCGAACTGCCCCTCCCACAGCGTGAGCGTGTCGGGCGCGGCCACGCTGTAGCCGTACTCGAAGCCCATCACCGCGGTCTCGGAGAGCGCGGAGTTGTACGCCTCGAACGCCGCCGTCACGCCCGGCAGGTTGGCGAGCGGGGCGTACTTCCGCGCCGTCTGCACGTCGTTGAGCACGGCGTGGCGGTGCGAGAAGGTGCCGCGTTCGACATCCTGGCCCGAGATGCGGATGTTGATGCCGTCGGTGAGGATCGACGCGAACGCCAGTGCCTCGGCGTGACCCCAGTCGATGCCGCCGGCCGCGCCCATCGCCTCGCGACGGCGCTCGAGCTGCTTGGCGAGCCGCGGGTGCGGCGTGAAGTCCGCAGGGTACGTGAGCATCGCCTCGTTGACCTTCACGAGCTCGGCCTCGGGGACGGCCGAGAAGACCATGGCGTCCGCGGGTTCGGCGGGCTCGCTGTGGTGCCCGGCGTCCTTCACATCCTTGGTCGCGTCGAACACCGCCTGGTACCGCGCGGCGACCTCGGCGTCGAGGGCATCGACCTCGCCTTTGGCGACGATGCCTTCGCGCTCGAGCCGTGCGCCCCAGACCTGACGCGGCGTGGGGTGCGCGCGGACCCGCTCATAGACCAGCGGCTGCGTGAAGTTGGGTTCGTCGCCCTCGTTGTGGCCCCAGCGGCGGTAGCCGACGAGGTCGATGAGGAAGTCCTTGCTGAAGCGCTCGCGGTAGGCCATCGCGATGCGCATCGCGATGATCGCGGCCTCGGCGTCGTCGGCGTTCACGTGGATGATCGGCACCTCGAAACCCTTGGCGACGTCGCTCGCGTAGCGCGTGGAGCGTGCGTCGATGGGGTCGGTGGTGAAGCCGATCTGATTGTTGGCGATGATGTGGATCGTCCCGCCCACGCGGTACGCACGGAGGCGCGAGAGGTTCATCGTCTCGGGGACGATGCCCTCGCCGGGGAACGCCGCGTCGCCGTGGATGACCACGGGCACGACATCCTGTTCGCGCCGCACGCGGCGGTCCGCCGTCCGCTGCAGTGCCCGGGCCCGTCCCTGCAGCACCGGGTTCACCACCTCGAGGTGGCTGGGGTTGGGCACCAGCGACACGGTGATCTCGCCGCTCGACGTCTGCGCGCGGCCTTCGAAGCCCAGATGGTACTTCACGTCGCCCGTGGACGAGCCGGCGAGGTGGTCGTGCCGTCCCTGGAACTCGGCGAAGATCTGCTCGGTCGGCTTGCGCAGCACGTGGTTGAGCACGCTCACGCGACCGCGGTGCGCCATCGCGATGGCCACGTGGTGCGCGCCGCTGGCCGCGCCGCGTTCGATCGCGGTGTCGAGCAGCGGCACGAGCGCGTCCGTGCCCTCGATGGAGAACCGCTTGTACCCCACGAAGGCGCGTCCGAGGAACCGCTCGAAGCCGTCCACCTCGGTGAGGCGGCGCAGCACCGCCTTCTTCTCCTCCACCGTGAGCGGCGCCGTGAGCTTCTCCTCGGTGAACAGCCGCCGGAACCAGGCGCGTTCCTCCTCCGAGGCAAGGTGCCCGACCTCGACCGCGAGGTTGGTGCAGTAGCGCTTCTTGAGGCGTTCGGCGACGTCGCGGCCGGTGGCCAAGTGCGGGAAGCCGAGTGAGGCGCCGCTGACGAGGTCCAGGTCGGCGTCCACGAGCCCGTAGAACCCGAGCGTCAGCTCCGGTGCCCCCGGTGGCGGTTCGCCCAGCGGGTCGAGTTGCACGGCCATGTGGCCGTAGGTGCGGATCGCGGTGGTGTAGCGGGCGATGCCGGCCACCTTGGCGGCGAAGGCGGGGTCGTCGCCGGCCGCCGCGCGCAGCGGCGCCGCCGTCCCCACGGGGGCCGCCGGTGCGATGCCGGCGGCGATGCCGGCGGCCTGCTCGGCGAAGCGGAAGAACTGTCTCCAGGACTCGTCGACGGACTGCGGATCCCGGCGGTATGCCTCGAACTGCTCGGCAGCGTAGGCGTCGTTGAAGACGCTCGCGATGGGCTCGGTGGACATGCCACCAATCTAATCGGCGGTCAGCCGATCTGGGCCAAGCGGTCGTGCAGGGCGAGGGCCGTCTGGGGGCGTCCCGCCGGGTCTTTGGAGAGCATCGCCATCACCAGCGCGTCGAGTGCGGCGGGCACATCGGCGTTGACCTTCGCCGGATGCTCGGGCACGTCCTCGAGCAGCTTGGCGATGAGCTGGTACGGCGTCTCGGCCTGGAACGGCGGCTTGCCCGTGAGGCACTCGTAGAGCACGCAGCCGGCGGCATAGATGTCCACGCGGTGGTCCACCTCGCCGCCCGTGACCTGCTCCGGCGCCATGTACTCCGGCGTGCCGACGATCATGCCCTGCTGCGTGACGCCGCTCTCCGGCTTGCGCGAGGCCATCCGCGCGATGCCGAAGTCCATCACCTTGAGCACGCCGTCGGGCTCGACCACCATGTTCTGCGGCTTGATGTCGCGGTGGATCACGCCCATCTCGTGTGCGACCTCGAGGGCGCGGGCGAGCTGCTTGCCCACCGAGAGCGTGACACCCAACGGCAGCCGGCGACGCGCCTTGATGAGATCCTTGAGCGACTTGCCCTCGACGAACTCCATCGTGATGTAGTAGACGCCCGACTGCTCGCCGATGTCGTGCGTGCGCACCACGTTGCGGTGCGAGATCTTGCGCGCCAGGCGGATCTCCGAGCGGAAGCGCTCGAGGGCGGTCGGGTCCTGCGCGAGGAACTGCGAACGCAGCGTCTTGATCGCGATCACCTCGCCCAGCTCGCCATCGACGGCCTTGAACACGGTGCCCATGCCGCCCTCACCGAGGATCTCCTTCACCTCGTAGCGTCCGGCGAAGCGGCTGCCCGGCACCAGGCCGCCCACGGCGATCCGCTGCTCGGCGGTGGCCGACATCGCCTGCAGCTGCACGGTCTTGGCGCTGTCGCCCGAGGAGAGGAACTCCACCAGCGCCTGTTTCTCCTTGAGGTCGCCGAGCAGGTTGCGGAAGGCACCGGCCAGCACGCCGATCTCGTCCCCGCCGGTCTGCGGGATCTCGGTGGCGTAGTCACCGTCCGCGGCACGCTGAGCGGCCTCGGCGAGTTTGGTCACCGGCCGCGTGATGCCGCGGGCGAGCAGCAGCGAAAGCAAGCCGGCCACGAGGATGCCGACCCCGCCCGAGAGGAGCAGCGACTGCTGCAGGCGCTGGAATCCGGCGAACTCCGCGTCGCGGTTCTTGAGCATCACGTAACCGCCGGCGGCCGTCCCGGCCGAGTTGCTGAGCACCTCGGCGAGCCCGACGTAGTGCACACCCTCGAAGTCACGCTCGACGCGCATCTCCGCCGTGGCATCGTTGGTCTCGGGCAGCGTCTCGATCGCGTCGAGCACCTGCGGCGACCGCCCCAGCGTGGAGGCGGAGATGACAGCGGCGCCCGACCCGTTGGTGGTGTGGAAGATGATCTCGACGTCGCTCGCGGAGCGCTGCTTGAGCTCGGCCGCGAACGCGTCATCGAGCGCGCGGGCCACGAGCATGGCGCCGGCGACCTTGCCGGCCCCGTACACCGGCACCGCTGCGACCTGGATGACCAGGCTGTCGCGCGTCACGCCGAAGCCGGTGGTCCCGTTGTCCCCGAGCGCCGACGCGATCTCCGCCGACCCCGACATGTCGACCTCGGCCGCTCCGGGCTCGTCGCTCTTGGCGATGCGGATGCCCTCGGCGTCGGTGATCTGCACCCAGATCGCGTTGAGCGAAGTGGCGGCTTCCTGCGCCTGGTCGAGCACGTCGGTCCCGACGCGCTGCTCGACGATTGCGCGGAACTGCGCGTTCTCGGCGAAGGTGGTCGCGGACTCCAGCAGGCCCTTGGCGCCGCCGGAGAGCTGCGCGTTCACGGCCTCGCGCGCCGACGCGAGCACGCGGGTCACCGACTCGTCCACGGTGCGGCTCGCCTGCTGCGCGGTGATGGCCAGGGTCGCCCCGACGATGATCACCACCACGAGGGCGGTGCCGAGGAAGATCTTGAGCGTGAGACTGAGGCCGCGCGGCTTCACGTGGTTCTGGGTCGTGGGGAGTGCGTCAGTACCGGACCGCGCTGTTCTTGTCGTATTCCTTGCCGAACTTGTTCCGGTGCTGCGCGAACTTGAAGCCGCGCGCGTCGAGCGTCGTGGCGAGGTCGCCGAGTCCGGTGGCGGGGACCGTGACCTTCTGCGCGACCGGTGTGGCGCGCTCGTGCCAGACGTGGAGGGTGTACTCGCCGGCCGGCACCCCCGCGATGCTCCAACGGCCGTCGTTGCCGGCCTGCGCATACCACGGCGACGGCGCGACGACGACGAAGGCCGTCATGCGCGGATGGATGTTGCAGTAGATCGGGAACGCCCCGGCCCGGCGGAACACGGCGTCCTTGGACTTGCCGGCGCCGTAGAGCCCCAGGTCGAAGGCCGCGCCCGCCGCGGTGGAGAAGATGTTGTGGCTGAAGGGGTCCTGATTGGGGAACTCGACCTTGCTCCCCGGGGTGACCACCTGCACGTGCGGCACGAACGCCCGCCCGTTCATCGACACGGCGGCCTTGGTGGGCTTGGTCTTGGCCGCGCCGCTGTCGGCGGGGACGAGGTAGACCACGGTGGCGTTGAAGTCCGTGGTGGCCTCGCCGGGACGTTCGGTGAGGGCTACGCGTCCATTCACAGAGCCCTGTGACGCAACTGGGGCAGGTGCCGCGAGCAGCAGGGCCGCAGCCCCCAGTGCAAGCACTCGAGACCAATCGCGCCGAGAATCCCGATGTCCCGTCATTCCCCTCGTATCCATAGTGAGAACGCTACCCTCGGGCGTTCGCGCGGGTCAAGCATCCTGCCCGCGTTCCTCACCGTCTGCACACTGCTGGTGATCCCGGTCACGGGCGCCGCACAGACGCCGGAGAGCACCCGCGACAGCACCCGCGACAGCACCCGCGCCCGACTCGACTCCCTCGCCCGACGGCTGGAGGACGCGGAGTCGGCGATCCAGCTGCTGCGCGACCAACTGGCGACCGAGGCGTCGAGCGGCGTCCGCACGCGCTCGCGCCTGGCGTTGGAGTTCTCCGGCCGCGTGCTCATGAACGCCTATGGGAATACGGCCCGGACCAACAACGTGGATGTGCCCGTGTTCGCCCGGCCGGACTCCGGCACCGGCCCGCAGGGCGGCGTCGCGATGGGCATCCGGCAGACGACGCTCGGCCTCGCCGTCACCGCCTCGGACGTCGCCGGCGGGAGTTTCCTCGGCGACGTGGACGTGGACTTCTTCGGCGGACAGCTGCCGTCGAGCGGCGGACGAACCTTCCCGCTCGTGCGGCTGCGCACGGCGCGTGCGACGCTGAGTTGGAGCAAGGGCTCGGTGATGATCGGGCAGGAGCAGCCGCTCATCACCGGTCTCGACCCGGTGTCGCTCGCAGCGGTGGGGGTTCCGGGGTTCACGGCCGCGGGCAACCTCTGGCTCTGGCTGCCGCAGGTCCGGGCCGGTGTGCATAGCAGCGGCCGCCTGCGGGTGGGACTGGAGGGCGCCGTGCTCGCGCCCACGAGTGGCGATCCCAACGGGTTGTTCGACACGCAGTTCGACGCCGCCGAGCGCACGAGCTCGCCGTACCTGCAGGGCTTGCTGCGCCTCTCGTGGGGCGACTCCGAGCGGGAGGGCAGCGTCACGTTCGGTGTGCACAGCGGACGGATCGCGAACGCGCTCGACGTCGCCAAGACGTCGGAGGCGGTGGCCGCGACCCTGCGGATCCCGGTCGGCACGCGGCTGGAGCTGCGTGGCGAGGCGTATCAGGGCGCCGGCCTCCGCGGGCTCGGCGGTGGCGGCATCGCACAGGGCATCGGCGTCGGCGGTGAGCCGGTGCGCACCCGCGCCGGCTGGGGTCAGCTGAACGTGCAGTTCAGTCCGCGGGTCCTGTGGGGCGTGGGTGCGGGCTTCGACGATCCGCGCGACGCCCACATCGCGGCCGGCGGGCGTGTGTACAATCGGGTCACCGAGACGCATCTCCACCTGCGCCCCGTGGGCCCCATGCTGCTCGGGCTGGAGTGGCGACAGATCGCCACCGAGTTCACGGCGGGCTCACGCAGCAACCAACACATCAACCTCGCGCTCGGCTTCGAGTTCTGACCTCGGCGACCACCAGCCGCACCGGGATGTCGCCGTTGTT
>Ga0268299_1002159_pt1 | contig 25762 bp, 20 predicted proteins | sample NOBtaG_FD_193484 | JGI IMG/M metagenome (GOLD analysis project Ga0268299, IMG submission 193484) | Activated sludge microbial communities from bioreactor in Nijmegen, Gelderland, Netherland - NOB reactor | ecosystem: Engineered > Bioreactor > Aerobic > Activated sludge | place: Netherlands...
GGGCACTTATGTTTTCAACTTCGGGCGCCACGAAGTACGAAACTTCCTCATCAGCAATGCTCTTTTCTGGTTCGACAAATACCATATCGACGGCTTGAGAGTCGATGCTGTCGCCTCAATGCTGTATCTCAACTATGCGCGCAAAGACGGCGAATGGGTCGCCAACGATTATGGCGGCAGAGAAAACCTGGAAGCAATTTCGCTTTTGCGCACATTGAACGAAGTTGTTTATTCAGAACACAACTACGCGCTCATGATTGCCGAAGAATCCACCGCCTGGCCGCAAGTGGCGCGCCCGACCTATCTCGGTGGTCTCGGTTTCGGCCTCAAGTGGGACATGGGTTGGATGAACGACACCTTGAAATACATGTCGCTCGATTCGATTTATCGCCGTTATCACCACAACAATTTGACATTCCGCGGACTTTATCAGTTTTCCGAAAATTTCGTCATGCCCCTTTCGCATGATGAAGTAGTGCATGGCAAATGCTCTTTGCTCAATAAAATGCCGGGCGATCACTGGCAAAAGTTTGCGAATCTGAGACTTCTTCTCGGCTATCAATGGACTTTGCCGGGTAAAAAGCTTCTTTTCATGGGCGGCGAATTCGGACAATGGATCGAATGGAATTACGCGCAAAGTCTTGACTGGCATTTGCTCGAATATCCGCTGCACGCAGGCATGAAACGCTGGGTTTCCGACCTCAATCATGTTTATCGTGACCATCCTGCACTCTTTGAACTCGATTGCAATCCTGCGGGTTTCTCCTGGATTGACTGCCAGGATCACGACCAGAGCATTCTTGCCTATTCCAGGCAGTCGCAAGGACAGGCAGACCAGCTTGTTATCGCTTGCAACTTCACTCCCGTGCCGAGGAACAACTATCGCATAGGCGTGCCGACACACGGATTTTACAAAGAGCTGCTCAACAGCGATGCCAGCGAATACGGCGGCAGCGGTCTGGGCAACTTCGGTGGTCTTCACAGTGATGAATGGCGCCACCACGGACACAACTACTCGATTTCAATTACACTGCCGCCACTTTCGATGGTGGTATTCAAAGCAGAAAAATAGGCGCACATGCGCTGATCACCGGAGGTCATCGTCCTATGTCTCAATCGTTGAGCAGCATTTTCCAACTCGGAGAAGACACTACTCAATACAAGAATCTGGGAAAAGAGGGAATTTCCGAGGAAACTTTTCAAGGAAAGAAAGTCCTTATGGTCAAGCCGGAAGTGCTGACCAAACTGGCTAAACATGCCTTCACCGATGTTTCCCACTTGCTGCGCACCAGCCATCTGGAGATGCTGCGCAGCATTCTCGATGACAAAGACGCGTCGGACAACGACAAATTCGTGGCTCTCGAACTGTTGAAAAATGCAGGCATTGCTGCTGGTGGCACCCTGCCCATGTGCCAGGATACAGGCACCGCCATTGTCGTCGCCCACAAAGGAGAGCAAGTTTTCACCGGTGCGGACGATGCCCAGGCGCTTTCGGACGGCGTCAAGAAAACATACAACGAATGCAATCTGCGCTACAGCCAGATGGCACCGATAACTATGTATCAAGAGTCGAATACGGGCAGCAACTTGCCGGCTCAGATCGAAATTTATTCGGATCCCGGCGACAAGTACGAATTCCTCTTTATTGCAAAAGGCGGCGGCTCGGCGAATAAGACTTATCTTTATCAAGAAACCAAGTCGGTTTTGAACACCGAGTCACTCAAAAAGCTGCTCACTGAAAAAATCGCCGGACTGGGCACATCTGCCTGCCCTCCGTATCACCTTGCTGTTGTCATCGGCGGCTTGTCGGCCGAGATGACCTTGAAGACCGTCAAATTGGCAAGCACGCATTATCTGGATACGTTGCCGACCGAAGGTGATAAAACCGGTCGAGCCTTCAGAGATCTGGAGTTGGAAAAGGAGATCTTAGAAATTACAAGAAATCTCGGCATCGGCGCTCAATTCGGCGGCAAGTATTTCTGCCACGATGTGCGCGTCGTCCGCCTCCCCAGGCACGGAGCCAGCCTGCCAATCGGGTTGGGAGTTTCTTGCAGCGCGGACAGGCAAATTCTCGCTCGTATAGACAAAGACGGCGCCTGGCTGGAACAGTTGGAAACAGACCCGGCTCGCTTTCTTCCTGAAACAGAAGAGAGCGAACTTGGTGACCAGTCTTTGCGTGTAGATCTGAGCAAATCAATGGACGAAATTAGAAAAGCGCTCTCCGGCAAGCCGCCCGGCACGCGCCTTTTGCTGACCGGCACCATGCTGGTCGCCCGTGACATTGCTCACGCCAAATGGAAAGAAGTAATAGAATCCGGCAAAGAATTGCCCGACTACATTTACAAACACCCCATTTATTATGCCGGTCCGGCAAAAACGCCGGAAGGTTATGCTTCCGGATCGTTCGGGCCGACGACTGCAGGACGCATGGATTCATACGCTGATTTACTGATGTCCAGAGGCGCGAGCCTTATCACTCTGGCAAAAGGCAATCGCGGAAAAAATGTGCGTGAAGCATGCGGACGCTGGGGCGGGTTCTATCTTGGCACCATAGGTGGTGCGGCAGCGCGCCTGGCGCAGGATTCGATCAAAAAAGTAGAAACAATCGATTATCCTGAATTGGGCATGGAAGCTGTGTTCAAAATCGAAATCGAAGATTTTCCTGCATTTATCGTAATCAATGACAAAGGCGATGATTTCTTTGCCGAAGTCCTGGAACGCCATGTAACGCTGACGAAATAAATTGCCTGTATGATTTAGCAATGCTCGAATCCGAGAATTTCGAATCGCTGGATCGCACTGCTGCAACGGATGGCATGTCGCCTGACGGAGTCATTGCGCTCGAGCCTGACTCTGTAGTTCTGGAGCGCTACAAAGTGATCGGGCTGCTCGGAAAAGGCGGGATGGGCAGCGTTTACCATGTTCAGCACCTGCATTTAAAATCCGACTTTGCGCTGAAGGTTTTGAACAAACAAGCGGACAGCAATGTGTGGCGCCGTTTCGACAATGAAGCAAAAGCGGCCAGCAGGCTCGACCATCCCAATCTGATAAAGGTTCATGACTCAGGTCTGCTGCCGGACGGCCAGCCATTTTTCATTATGGATCTGGTGAAGGGCGAAACGCTTGCCGATCTCATCAAACGAAACGGTCGATTGCCGCTGCAAGAAACTCTCAAAATTTTCATTCAAGTCGGTTTCGCTCTGGCATATGCTCACGACAATGGAGTGGTGCACCGCGACCTCAAGCCCAGCAATATCATGATTGCAAAAACACAGGCAGGTTCGCTGATTGGCACCGTCAAAGTGGTCGATCTCGGAATTGCGAAATTGAGCGGCATTGATGAATTCAATCAGCAAACACTGACGCGCACCGGTGAGATTTTCGGCAGTCCTTTATATATGAGCCCTGAGCAGTGCATGGGAATTGCTGTCGATAATCGCTCTGATCTTTATTCACTGGGCTGCTCGATGTACGAAGCGCTCACCGGTGCTCCTCCGATGATCGGTGAAAGCGCGCTATCGACGATGATGAAACATCAGGCGGACAAGCCTCTATCGCTCAAAGAAGCCTCACTGGGCCTTCAATTTCCTTCGGAAATTGAAGTAATAATCTCCAGGCTGCTGGAAAAAGATCCCAATCACCGCTACTCCAATTCGCACGTCCTGACACACGAACTTGTCCAAATCGAACAGCGCCTCAGTGAGTTCAAAACAAACGAGGGCGGCACCACCATGAGTTTTGGTCAACCCATTCAAGAGACGATTACCCAGCGCACTAAATCACTCAAAATGGAAATCCTGGTCATTGGGCTGCTTACTCTGGGCGCCTATCTGCTCGGATTCGCCACCAGTGTAGCCTTCAGCGGACAACAGAATGACCAGGAGAAGAAGGAGGTCAACCTTGCTTCCGATATGCCGCACAGTGTTATTGCCAGACCAAATGCAGAAGAAAACAAACCCGAGAGCAGCCCTGACGCGCAAGAGCCAATTTCTGAAATAAGCAGAGATGGTAAAACGCGAATTTTCAAATTTCCCAGACATTCAGTCGGCGCCATCTTGATAGACCGTGGTCAAATGAAGGAGGCCAGAGGCACTATCACTGCTCCTATTAATGCCACTGTTTACTTCAGGCCTGACCCTGTCTATTTGAGGTCCCCTGATTTGCTCAACAGGTTTGGACCGAACGATTTAACTTCCCTCGTATTGGAAGACATGGTCCAGACCAACCCCAGTGTTCTGACGGCTTTGCCGAGATTCAAGCGACTGACCTTTTTAAAAATATCAATGGATGTAGGAAATGAAGCTTTTCCATACCTGGACCGAGTTGAAAACCTTGTCGATCTGGACTTGGCACACACGCACATCCACGGTAACGTCTTTTGCAAGCTCAAAAGGCTGCCGCACCTGCAATCATTCAGGTTTGCTCACCTGGTGCCAATCAGACCTACGTTGAATCAGCTAACGCCTGCCAAAGTTACAAACGTGAAAATTGACGACAATGAGCTGACAATCGATGATTTGAAGTATTTGTCCACATTCAAGAATTTGAAATTGCTGTCGGTTGGCGGCAACAAGGTCATCAACGACGAGACGCTGAAACTCCTGTTGCCCTTGTCGAAACTCAGACACTTATACTGCGTCGGGTGCACAACCTCAGCCAAGTGCATAGATACGATAAAGCGTTTTAAGTCTCTCAAGGAAATCGCGGTGTCCAACTGGAGCGAGCAAGACGTAAAGCTGTTCAAACGCTCTGTGAAAGGCGTCAAAATCCATGCGATAAAAAGTGGCACGCTCTCCTACTAAGTCGAGCTATCTCATTAAAGGAAGCCCTCTGAAGAGCCCCCGGTCGGGAAGCAAGCCCCAAAAGGCTGAATGGCGGAGCATTTCCGGCCGCAACAATTTCGCAACAATTGTTTGTTATGGTGTATTCAATCGGACTACACCCTCCCCGCATAATCTAACGCAAGCCCAAGCCGGGCGTTGCGCTGGATCGATTCATTCTCCCCAGGAGCTATTACCATGCCAGAGCAAACTCTCAAACCCCAAGAGTGCAACCAAGTTCAGCAAGAAAGCAAAGTCGCCGCCAGCGAACAAGACCACGACACCAACAAGCCAGTGTACGAACATGATTCATACACACCGGTCTATTCTTTCTTCTCTAATTTCAATCGTCGCTAATCGCCGAAAATCGTCGCTAATAGCCGCAATCGTCGCTAAACAGCGGTCACGTTCTTGCTAGGCAACTTTCTTCCAACTGCCTTTCGACCACTGAAGAACAATCTCGTTGCGATCGCCTACTTGCTTGAGACCGTGTTTCAAGCAGAGTTCGAGATAATGCGGCTCCGTCGGCGCGATATGGTCCCATGCTTCAGCAATCAAATGACCGAGCTTGGACCAGTAGTGCACAATCAGCACACCGTCTCTGTTTATAAAAGCTCTTTCTCTATTGATGCGTCCTGCCACTTTCGTTCGGCGCAGAGCTTCGATTGAGCGCACCGTGCGGAATGGTTTCGGCAATTCCATCAAATCGCAATTGAGCATGCCGAATTTTTCCAAAATTCCGTCGCCGATTAATCTGACAATTTCTGCATTCATGCTGGACATAATGTAGGTATCCATAAAAACGTGCCGCATGGCACCCTGGGCTTTAGTAGTCATGAGCTTTGCAGCCCATCCAGGAAATGCCTGATGGCTAAATAGACTTCGCCCAATCGAAAAGTTTCCCGCGATTGGCGAGTTTTAATTTTTTCGCAATCAGCGACGCGTCGAGACACCGATATTTTCGAGAAGACTCATTTCGTCGGCGGTGAGATGCAAACTTTCAGCCGACAAATCTTCTTTCATATGTTTTTCGCTCGATGTGCCGGTAAGAGGCAGCATGCCGACCTGCATGGAAAATCTGAACACCACTTGCTCGACGCCGGTGTTCAATCGTTTTGCAATTGCTTGCACTTTAGGATCGCACATTTCGCGCGCGTTGGCGGTCAGCAGTGAAAAGCCCTGATAGATAATGTTCTGCGCACGGCAGATGGCGCGCACTTCGGCATCCCACCCATAAGCCGCATAGCAGCGATTTTGCACAACCATAGGTTTTACTTTCGCTTTTGCGACCAACAAACCTAGCTGTTCGGCCGTCACATTACTGACGCCAATCATTCTGGCTTTGCCTTTGTCGTACTGGTCTTCAATCGCTGCCCACACCTCCCAATCGGAGTTGCTGAGCCCATGGCGAGTGTACGGTCCATGCAGGACGTAAGAATCCAGATAATCGGTGTGCAAATGCTCGAGCGAGCTATCGATCGATTGATTCACCTGAGTGGTGAGGTCGGCATTTCGATCGTAAGGTGTGTGATCGCCTTGCCCGTCAATCGAAGTGAATTTGGTCTGGAGAAAGAGAGACTCGCGCTTGACGCCGTTCTTGTATAGATTCTGCAATGCTTCACCGACACCTATTTCATAGTAGTGTCGCAATTGATTGGCGGTATCAATGGCGGTGAATCCTGACTGGACGGCAAGTTCTACAAGACCTTTAGTCGCATCTTTCTTCCAAGCCGTACCGTACATGAAAGATGGGATAGTGACTTGATTGTATGCAGTCGGGCTCATTCTCAATTTCCTTTCTTACTATTCCGGAAGCGAATTTTCGTCTTTGTCCTGCAATTCGAATAGCGCCATAGAACGCGGTCCCAATTTAAATTGACTTTGCGGCATCCAGCAACTGGCGCTCAATTGACCGGTCGTCTCTACAAGCAATTTCCACGTCTTGTCCATCATCTCCGGCGCGAACATTCGCCAGTATTTGTCGACCTGACTTGGCGGCAATTGAAACTGTTTTTCCTTCCAGTGGGAATTGAACAAAAGCAAGAGCGTGTTTCCCAGCACTTCATTGCCCTCTTCATCCATCTCATCCATATGACCGCCTTCGAAGATGACCGCCAGGTGCCGTCTTTCGTCGTCTTCCCAGTCGGCTTGTTTCATTTCGGTGCCGTCGGCATTCAGCCAGATGATGTCCTTGGTTTGAGAAGGACCGATGCGAATTTGACCTTTGAAAAACTTGCGGCGCTGAAGCACTTTTTGGGAAGTTCTGATGGCAGCGAGCTTTTGTACGAAGGTAAGAAAATCTTTTTCCTTCTCGCTGAAATCCCAACTTGTCCAGCTTATTTCGTTGTCCTGGCAGTATGCATTGTTGTTGCCATTCTGCGTGCGACCAACTTCATCGCCTCCGCTTATCATCGGCACTCCCAAAGAAAGCATTAGTGTGGCGAGGAAATTGCGTCTTTGCTGCAAACGCAGATTTATAATGTCTTCGTCGTCCGTTTCGCCTTCCACGCCCATGTTCCAACCGTTGTTGTGGTTTTCGCCGTCACGGTTGTTTTCCAGGTTGGCGATGTTGTGCTTTTCGTTATAGCTGACAAGATCGCGCAGGGTGAAACCATCATGGCAGGTGACAAAATTGATTGATGCGTGAGGGCTTCGACCGCTGTGCGCGTAGAGATCGCTGGAACCTGTCAGACGAGTAGCCATCTGCCCGAGCATGTTGGGATCTCCGCGCCAATACTGGCGAACTGCATCGCGGTACTTGCCGTTCCACTCGGTCCACAAGACAGGGAAATTACCGACCTGATAGCCGCCCTCGCCGATATCCCAGGGCTCGGCGATAAGCTTTACCTGCGAAACAACCGGATCTTGCTGGATAACATCAAAGAATGCGCTCAGTTTATCCACGTCATAAAGTTCGCGCGCCAGAGCGCTGGCAAGGTCGAAACGGAAACCATCAACGTGCATTTCCTGGATCCAATATCGCAAACTGTCCATGATCAACTGCAGAACACGCGGGTGCATCATGTTGAGCGTGTTGCCGCAACCCGTGTAATCCATGTAGAAACGCGGATCTTTAGCCATCGTGCGGTAATAGCAGGTATTGTCTATACCGCGAAATGAAAGCGTCGGTCCCAAATGGTTTCCTTCGGCAGTGTGGTTGTACACCACATCCAGTATCACTTCAATGTTGGCCGAATGAAGTGCCCGCACCATCATTTTGAATTCGCGCACCGCATCGACCGATCCTTTATAGTGCGAATAGCGGATGTCCGGCGCGAAATAAGAAAGAGTGTTGTAGCCCCAGTAATTGGCAAGGCCGGCCTTAACAAGGTTTTGATTATCGACTCGATGGTGAATCGGCATTAACTCGATAGCCGTCACACCCAGGCTCTTCAAATGTTTGATGATCGGCTCCGAGGCCAGGGCTGCATAGGTGCCGCGCATGTGCGCCGGAATTTCCGGATGCAGCGCAGTCATGCCTTTGACGTGCGCTTCATAAATCACGGTTTCGTGCCAGGGCGTCTGCAGCAGCTTATCATCGCCCCAGGTGAACGACGAATCGACAACCGCGCCCAGCGCGGTAAAAGCAGCGTTGTCGCGGTCGTCGACCATCATATCTTCTTTCTTATGGCCAATCTGGTAGCCGAAAAGACTTTCGTCCCAGATAAGGTCTCTGGCGATTGATTTGGCATAAGGGTCGAGCACGACTTTGGCTGCATTAAACCGCTTCCCATTTTCGGGGTCATACTCGCCGTGAATTCGATAGCCGTAGATTTGACCGGGTCGTATGTCTTTCAGATAGACGTGATAGACCTGGTTGTTGTATTCCGGCATCTCGATACGTATCGATTCATGTGTAGCGTCCGGTGAATCGAAAAGGCACAGCTCAACGCGAGTGGCATTTTCGGAAAAAATGGCGAAATTTACACCCAGGCCGTCCCATGTAGCTCCAAGCGGGTGTGGCTTTCCAGGTAAGATGCGCATTTTGGTTCTAGAAACAGGTAGTAAGAGTGCCGGGTACCGATGCCTGTAAATAATAGTCGATCGTGCGCCCGCAGACATACGTTCGAGCAAGGCGGTCGGGTTTTCAAGCAAAAATCGACTGATTTTTACGCCCACCCTGTCTGGCCGGGCATTTCCAGACGTCCAAAACAAACATTGTCAACCGGAAATTTTTGGGTCAGGTGCCAATGTTCACGACTTCTTCATGCACCACCCTGTAGTTTTAATCTAAAGCCAGACCCAGTCTCTCCGTTGAAACACTTTTGCAATCTTTCGGTGGCATTATTCAGGAAATCGCACTCTTTCCGTGTTAAACCGCCCCGTCAGATTCTAATTACTAAAGGACTAAATATGAGTGTGCACGATCTTAAGCGTAAGCTGTGCTTCGCATTCCTCACTTTTATTGCAGGCTCCGGCCTGACCCTTATCGCCGCTCCAGCACACGCTCAGCAAGCGGACGATGTGGTCGTTACCCAGTCAAAAAGGACCGCGTACCGAGTCGCAGGCTGGGAGCACAACCTGGTCAGAACGAATCCGAATTTGTCCCAATTCTACTGGGATCCACAAACTCGCTATACGCAGATGACCAGTTCGCGCCGAACAGGCAAAGGCGCCCAGCCAGTCGGGCTGCCCATCCATCGCACCAACTCCAGCATGAAATGCAAAACTGCACCGTTGCCTGAGAATCACAGAGCTCAATTCTCTGCAGAAGAAATGGCAACACGCACAGCAGTTAGTGCGAACGTAAGGTTCAAAAACACCAAAGGCCAATTGGCTTCAGCAGCGCGCGGCTCGACCGACGATTGCTTCGGTGTTCTCAGTTATGGAAACAATGGAGACAGCGCTTACGGTCAGACTGCAGGAGGCAGTTCTAGATCACAAAAACTTTCTGTTAAAGCCCAGATCTACGGAAAAGGAAAAAACTAACACCAAAAATTTTATTCGTTCTTAACTACCTTACTCGAAGGGGAGCAATTCACGCGGCTCCCCTTCAGCCTTTTTAGATCAATCAGCCACGTAGAGTTTGTACCCGACGCCATGAACCGTCTTGATGTAAGAAGGCTGACCGTCCTTGTCGATCTTCTTGCGCAGCCGTTTCACACAAGTCGTAAGAGCATCGATGCTCGAATCGGACGCCGATGCCCAGACGCGGTTGAGCAACGCATCGGCGCTAAAAACCTGGTCCGGATGCCGCATTAGAAATTCCAACAACGCAAATTCCTTAGGCAAAAGAGACACTTCGTTGCCGTCCACTTTCACGCAATGATTGCCGGGATCAAGCTCCAATGCGCCAGAGCTGAGTTTGTCTCCAACATAATTGCCGGGCCGGCGCAAAACGGCTCTCACCCGAGCGGACAGTTCTTTCATATGGAACGGCTTGGTGAGGTAATCGTCGGCACCACTGTCCAGACCTAATTCTTTGTCTTCGATCTTGTCCTGCCCCGTGAGAATCAGCACAGGCGTCTGTTTGCCGGAAGCGCGAAACGCCTTGAGAATTTTGATGCCGCCCATGCTGGGCAAATGGAGATCAAGAATTATCAGGTCGAAATCGTAAAATTCCAATTTCTCCATGGCGTCCGCGCCGTCGAAACTGCATTCGACACTGTGATGCTCGCCGAGCAGCCACTCCGACACCATGCGGGAAAGGCTTTCATCGTCTTCAACAACCAAAATCTTCGCCATACCGCCTCAGGCTTGCAAAAATACCCGAATTCGCCCATTGGATAATTTACCGCATCTGGTACGCTTTGTTGTCTTGAAATCCATTTGCAGTTTAATGCGTGCATGATTGACGTCACACAGTTCGCAGCCATAGTCGCGGTCGCTTTTGGTTCGACACTGATAAGCTCGATGTGTGGTGGCGGCTCCAATATGATATCAACGCCATTCTGGCTGATGATGGGCTTCCCGCTTCCTGTGGCGATGGCGACAAATACGCTGTCAGGCGCCATGTGGACGCTGGTTGCGGCGAGAAATTACTTGCGGGGGCACGAAGTCGATTGGCGCCTGATCGGCAGCATGGCGGCAGCAGGTCTGGTTGGAGCTTATTTCGGCGCCCAGGTTGTGATGCACACCGATGCCAAAAGCATGCAGCGAATCATCGGCGTAATTATCTTGACTCTGGTTGCATATACGTTTTTCAAAAAGGAATTTGGCATTGAGAAAAAGGAACCTACTACCAGCCGGTTGATCACAAGCCTTGCAGGGTTTCCGCTTGGATTTTATGAATCATTCTTTGGTTCGGGAAACAGTCTCATCACCAGCGCGATTTTGACGAAGACTCGCGGTTTTAAACTGCTCGAGGCATTGGGATATTCCTATGTAATGTCATTCTTCTGGTGTCTGTTCGCATCATGCATGTACGGCTCAGGTGGCAACTGGAAACTATCATTGATCATTCCCTCCACTATTGGTGCCGTATGCGGTGCCTATCTCGGATCGCATATCGGAGCAAAAAAGGGAACAAAATTCGTTAAGAGTTTGTTCGTCGCGATCGGCAGTGTGCTTGGATTGAAACTGCTTTTAGGTCTATAAAATACATATCCGCATACCTCAGTTTCGATTGGACGGGGTAAGTGTCAATCCCTCGACTGAGTTTCACAATGGTGTCGTTAAAAATTTCTTGGACAAACCGTAAGAAACGAATTTAGGACATCAACATTGAAAGTTTTCGCCAAGATTCTCATCATTTCGGGCTTCATGGTTGTTGTTGCTGATTGACTGCCAGCAATTATCAGATTGAAATTGCACGAGACGAAGCAATCTCGAACTTGTTCCCACATTAAAAACGAACAGGTTTGCCGTAACAGTTGAAACGTTGACCCGCTCAAATAGCCGACCTACAATTCCCCGACCTAGCAACTTGGAGAGAAAGTTATGAAGAACATATTTGTTTTGACCGCTATTTGCAGCATGATCGGTTCTGCAGCTTTGGCACAGTCCAGTGCACCCGCTGCGCCTCAGCCGGTGGCTCCGCAAGTATCGCAAGACATTGCTCCGGCTCCTCAACCACAGCCTGCTCAAAAAGAAAGAAAGGCTGATCAAGAGAAGCCTTCTGCAGAAAACACTAAATCAGTTAAGTAGGCGCGTCCATTCTCCCGAGACCGCAAGATGGAGAGCAGCAATGCTCTCCATCTTTTTATTTGGAATGAAACCAGTCATTTTGGAATAAAAACAGCCGCAATCAAGTATCAACCTGCTTGGGGAGGCTGAACCAAAACACCGAGCCATGAACCGTGCCACCGTCTTGCGAGCGATTATCCTGCACGCCAATCTTTCCGCCGTGCCGTTCAATCAATGCTTTCGAGATTGCAAGACCGAGTCCGGTGCCTTTGCGCCTGACGGAATCCGAAGGATCGACCTGTTTGAAACGCTCGAATACTGCTTGCTTGAGATCATCAGGCACACCGCGCCCGGTGTCTTTCACTTCTACGCGAATGAATTCGTCCGTTTCGAACGCACTGACAACAACCTGCGAATTCTGCTCGGAAAATTTGATCGCGTTCGACACGAAATTCATCAATACTTGATTGAGCCTATCCGCATCGCCGACAAATTCGAGATCGCTTGTATGCGAGGAAACAAGCTCGATCTCCTTCTCCTTTGCTATTGGTTCCAGAACACTGAAAACCCCCTCAACCAGTCCTTCCATCGTGACAGGACCAAGGTTCAAATCCAACCTTCCGGATTCGACGCGTTCGATATCCAACAAGTCGTTGACCATATTCATCAATCTGTTAGTGCTCGACTCTGCGCTCTTCAACGTTTCCAAACCTTGCTCCGATAGCTGGTTGTACTTGCCAGATTTCAGCAAAGTAAGAAATCCGGAAACAGAAGTAAGTGGTGTCCGCAAATCATGACTGACCATGGCGACAAAATCGCGTTTCAAGCGCTCCAATTCTTTTCTGTAAGTGATATCGTGCAAGACGCAAATCGTCGATTTCTCAGCTTCCGTCCAGTGCAGCGACCAAAGCATGTCGGCGCAATTGCCATCTTTTCTCACCAATCGATTTTCCAGCGCCAACTCGCCTTTTTCAGCGATGTTCTGCTTCAAGGCTGCCAGGGTCTTATCCACATCATCCGGATGAACAAATTGAACCAGGCGTGCGCCAATCAATTCGGAGGGTTCGTATCCAAGCACTTTCTCGACTGCCGGATTAATCGCTGAAAATTTTCCATCTACATCTATCGAGCAGATAACATCGGCAGCGTTTTGCAAAACGGCGCGCTCTTTTTGAGTCGCTGCGGCAAGCGAGTTTGCCATTTTACGAAACACTTTGTCCAGACGCGCAATCTCATCGCCGCCGGAAAGTGGCGCGTTAAGCGGCTCGCCGGAGGCCAGACGCATGGTATTGTCCAGAAGAATGTTGAATCGGCGCGAAGTGCCTCGATTGAAGTAGAGAACCAAACCCACTGCTGCAATTACATTCAACAATGCTCCGGCAACCACCAGCCACTTGATTCTTTCACGAGTAGCAATTTGCGCCGCCTTCACTTGCTCTTGGATAACTGATTGACGCGCCTGAATTTTGTCGGCAATAACATAGAGTTCAGCCATTGCCCTGTTCAACTGAGCATACGGTTGCATCGAACCGACCCTATCGCCCTCTTCCAGCCGGCGGTGTCCTTGAACCAGATTTTGATTGGCTCGGTTGTAGAGCGAGACCATACGAAGCAAATCATCTTCTTCTTGAGCGCGACCTTTGACGAGCTCGGACAGACGTTTTACAACACCGGGAAATTCTCGAACCGAATGCTTGTATTGAGTCAGCGAATCTCGAGAGCCGCTCACGTGGTAGATAACCGTGTTGGTACCGGCGCTGATGAGCAAACGCATGGCACTGTTGATTTCGTTGGAAATCTCGCGCGAATGTGCTTCGTTCTCGCGCTCAGTCTCCGCTTGTTCCAATAGCGCCATTAGAAAACCAACCAGTGCCAATTCAATAACCAGAGGCACGGAAACAAGAATAATGGCCTTTCGCGAGAGTGTAAGATTCAGTCGCATTGGTCCAATTCTAGCCCAGCCGACGCAGGCTGGGTAGGGGGAACGTCCGAATAAATGGGCGATTCCGGTCCTCACATACCCCTCACGGATGATCCGTAAATTGGGGAATGTGAATGCGCCAAACCTGAAAACTTCAACTTCTAGCTGCAAGGCGCTCACTGGTCTGACACCGACAAGACGCCTGAATTTGCGGAGTACATAAAAATGATGATGCTCGATAAAGCAAACGATCCATTTCAAATCAGCCACGTTGCTTGCTTTGGAAGAACTCTCAATGAATACATCGAAATGTTCAATCTGGACCTGGACGGCTTGAAAGGAAAAAGTGTGCTTGATTGCGCATCGGGGCCCGCCTCGTTTACGGCTCAGGCACGAAAAAAGGAAATAAATGCCGTCGCCTGCGATCCGATTTATTCGCTGCCCATCGACCAGATTATGCTCAATGCTCAGCGCGATATTCCGGCTTGCATTCGCGAAACACAACGGCACCGTGAATTGTTCGTTCGCACGAACAGAGAAGACGACTTAGATTTCCTTGAGGAAAAGCTGAAAGCACTCAGCATCTTTGCGGATGACTACAAAAGGCTCGATGCTTGCAAACGCTACATAACAGCTTCCTTCCCGCACATGCCGTTTTACGACGAGAGTTTCGACATTGTGCTTTGCGCCAATCTGCTCTTTCTCTACAGCGACGTCGAGACCGGCGGCATTCTCGAAACTTCGGACTTCGACTATCTGTTTCACCACCGTGCGCTGCATGAGATGTTGCGCATAGCAAAGGAGGAGGTGAGGATCTATCCGGTGGTGGGTCCCAACAAAGAAAGGCATCCGTTTATCGATGAATTGATGGAAGACAAATCGTTTGTTAACTACGACATGCAATTCGAATCGGTACAGATGAAGGACATCAAAGGCGCCACGCAAATGTTGCGCATCTTCAAGACTGGTGTCTGACAAGTTAAGTTAAACAGCCAAGCAAGTGACCGGTTTCAGCGCCAAACGCTAAGACCGGTTACTTGTCTTTTTAGACTCTGGTTATTTCGCGCGAGACGATAGACAGAGGATTCGAGAAATCACGATTTTGGAAGATGACCGTGGTGCCTGAAAGTCTGTCGGCAAGCCTGCGCCCGTTGCCCCTGTGCATGAGATAGCCTTCAATCGGCAAGAGAAGAATTGCCCAGGCTTGCGCGATGTATTTGACAATCAGAAGAACTGGTTCGCTATGCGGCATCGGCACGAGGAAAAAAATCAAAACAGCCAGTTGGTAGATCAAATATGGCCCGACGAATGGAAAGTTTCTTATGACTGACTGCAACATGGTCGGACTTCCGCCGGTTTTTGTATCGATCACCTGCAATCCGAGAAAGTTTTTCCCGATGCCTCGCCCCTCGAAATAATAGTCTCTCGTCAAAAACAGCAACAACGCCGGCACCATCAATGGCACTTTCTCAATTATGGCTGCTCCAAAGATGTAGCTGAGAGCCTGCATCGAGACGACCGCTATCCAGTAGTAAGGTAGAAAGTCATACACCCACGCGGCGACCAGGCGTCGTCCCGGCTGGGCACGCAAATTAGGTGGGTCGAGAATTATCGCTGAGCTTGACATCATTTGCGGTTGCAATTGTTAGATGGTGAACCGGCGCAGGAGTATAATGCCGCATATTGCCAAGATCCGGATTAGCACCGGTTTACCTTGCTTTTCGCTGTCTCCGCTTCGCTCTGATGCTTCGTAAAGCTGTCTACAAGTTGTTCTCGCGCCTGGCGGCTGAGGAGGCCGAAAGTCTCGAGCGTGCCTGTCGCGCTCCTAGAGAGGCACAACTCAAAAGGTTGAACAGCATTCTTGCCGCAGCGAAGGACACGAAATTCGGCAGAGAACACGGTTTTGCTGCAATAAAGACTTACAAAGACTTTCAGGCTGCCATGCCGATTGCCGACTACGAGACTTTTCGCCCTTATGTCGACCGAATGACTGCAGGAGAAAAAGGCATTCTTACCAGGCAGGACCCTTTTATGTTCGCCACTACCAGCGGCACCACCGGGTCGCAAAAATTCATACCGGTAACTCAGGAATATGTCGTCGAATATCGAAGAGCCTCTCGAGTCTCTTGCTTTCATCTATATCGCTGCTTTCCAAAAATGGCGGAAGGATGCTCGCTGGCGATCGCTTCACCTTCGGTACAGGGAAGGACTCCGGCAGGCATACCGTTTGGTGCGATTTCGGGCGCTCTCTATCAGACAGAGCCGGAGGCGATAAGAGACGTGCTGGTATCGGTTCCGTATGAAGTTTTCACCATTCCTGATTATGAAACTCGCTACTACTGCATTTTGCGTGCAGCACTCGCCAATCCCGTCACTTCGATATACACGGTTAATCCAAGCACGATCGCGGTAATGGCGCGCCGACTTCAAAAATACGGAGAAACTTTAGCCAGAGATTTGTTCGATGGAACATTGACAGCACCAGGTACGGTACCAAAATCTATCGTCGATAAAATCTCCCATTTGATTCGAATCGACAGACAAGGTGCAAGGATACTGGAAAAACTGGTTGAAGCTGATTCCTGCGTACCGCAAAGAGTCTGGCCGAATCTCCAGAATGTATCGTGCTGGACCAAAGCAGCAGCCAGTTTCTATCTAAACGATTTCAATGATCTATTTGGGTCTGTTCCCATATGCGATGTCACATATGGTGCCAGTGAGGGCCGCGGCACAGTCTTTCTTTCACAAAACCAACAGGTTCTCGCGATTCGTTCACACTTTTTCGAATTCATACCAGAAGCTGAAATCCATTCGCCGGAGCCGCCAGTGCTATTGGCCGACGAGCTGATTGAAGGAGAAAGTTACTACATACTTTTCACGACATCGGGCGGATTGTATCGCTACAACATCAATGATGTAGTTAAGGTCACAGGGTTTCACAACCTCGCTCCGCTGCTGGAGTTCCAATACAAAGGAGGCGCCACGTTCTCCTTTACGGGTGAAAAAATCACCGAACTTCAAGTTACCGAATCAATGAAACTCGCATTAGAAGAACAATCGTTTCAGGCCAGGTTTTTCACAGTCATTCCCGAGTTTCGCCCGCTGCCGCATTACAGTCTCTGGCTGGAACCGGGAGCGGCGGAACGAACTATGGATGCTGCATTGCAAAACAAACTGGCCCGCTCCTTTGACAGACAGTTGGCGATGGCAAACACCGAGTATGCAGACAAACGCAGATCAATGCGGCTGGAAGCGGCCAGCGTGCGGATACTAAAGCCAGGCAGCTATGAAATGCTAAGGCAAAACCTCGTAGCAAAAGGCATTGCAGACTCGCAAATTAAACTGAGCCACTTGAATCCGCAAGACGAAACACGCGAATTTCTAGTCGGCAGGTTAGCCTAAACACTAATTTTTATGACAGAAGCAGTGAGGTCCAATTAAGGCGGTGGACCGACCTCAACTTCGGCCGGAGCCGCTGGCGGCGGCGGTGGTGGTGGCGGTGGTGGCGGCGGCGGCGGTGGTGGCGGCGGTGGATTCTGAGCATTCCGCGCCATTGCGGCAGCATTCTGCTCTCGCAGCTCTTGTTCGCTTTGCGCGGTACTGCCTTTACTCGCCCACACGCCGTTTGCCGAAATGGCAAGGGCAATAAGAACAGTTGCAGAAAGAGCAATTGCAGGAAGAGTGTACTTAGATATCAAGCGTCTATGGTTTATCATCAGGAATGCGGAACTCGCGCAACGTCATTTAAATTCAACGACATAATGACATATTGACAATCGCCTGATTCGTAAGACTAGGTACTGCGGTGGGTTAAGTCTTTGTAGTTTGTCGCCAATTGCGCACAACTAAGTAAATTTGCGCCTGAAAAGGAGCAAAGCCAATCCGATACTTGCAAGCAAAATGCACGGAAACCACGCTCCGATCAAAGGATCAATCCGCTGATTTACGGACAAAGACAGGCAGATTTGCTGCAAAAGGAAGAAGGATACAATCGTCACTCCGCCGTAGCAATAAGCGAGATTATTTCCGCGCCGGCTGCGAGGCACCATCAACGGTGCTGCGGCTACGACCAAAAGCAAGCAGCTCAATGGATGCGCAAAGCGGCGATAATATTGCAAGAGCAAATAGGGCGGCGGCTTTTCATTGTTGTTTTCGTAAAGCGCAATATTTTCCAGCAACTGCGCAGTAGTTTTTTCCATCGTAGTAATCGCACCGGCCTTGATGTCTTCAATCAATTTGCCATTTCCGCCCAGTGTCATCTTTTCGAACTGTCCGAGGTCGCCGACTTTTTCGGATGTGGATAAATCAATGGCACGCCCTGATTGAAGTTCCCAATTGCCATCGTTCCATAAAGCTTTCTTCGCCCAGACAACTTTCGTATGAGAGTCTGCAGATCGATCTATCAATGTAAAACAATTGATCGTCCGTCCGCAAGTATTTCCCAGCAGCATTAGTTGCTTGACCTTATCGCTCTTGTCTTTAATTTCAATCTTGGAGCAACCGACGAATGGGCGCTCGGCATGAAGAATTCCCAGCAGCATCATTTTTTCGGAAAGCATCTTGCTCTGCGGCGCAATGTACTCGGCACACGCGTAAGATGCAACAGTCGCAAGGCTTCCCATTAGCAAATACGGAAAGATAATTCGCTTCAGAGATATGCCGGAAACTTGCAATGCCAGAATTTCAGAGTCACGCTGAAGTCTTTGCGTGCAAACCAAAACCGCCAGCAACACGCCCGCAGGCATGCAGTATGCAAGACCGGTGGGAAGCTGCAACATCATGATCGACAAGATGCGTTCCAACGGCAAACCGAATCGGTTGAGCAATTCCATAACGTTCTGAAATTCAGCGGTGCAAAAGAAAATTCCAAGCACGCACAAAGCGCCGATGAGCAGTGTCTGCACCGCTTCACCAATCAAATATCTGTCGAGGAGTCGCATCTCTACCCTCAAAAACAGAAGCGGGTAAAGGGGGTGATATCACTTTCGATAGGAACCATCGCTGATATCGTGGACTCCTTTTCTCGCGGCGCTTCTTTCAAGTGCCGACCCACCGAATCGATAATCAGTGATGGCCCCAAGCAGGTGGAAAAGACGAACGACCGATGATTTTCCACTGCGCGCATCGTGCAAAATGCATGCATCTGGTCGCTGAGAATTGAATTAAAAAACCAGCTCGTATTGCTGCAATCGGCAAGAATTTGGGCACCAGCCTTAGTGCTGTCGCATGCGAGTTTCGGCATGATGCATTCGAAGCAAAGCAGAGGGCCAACGGTAACATCGGGCAGCTTGAAGACCACGATTTTATCGTCAGGCGTGGTGTCATCATACTTTTTATTCGGACCATAAATGATGGTTCCGACCGGTGTTTCACGAACCCAGTCCGGTGTGAATTCGCCTAACGGCACAAGATATCTCTTGTGATAGATCTCTCCAATGTTGCCTGCTCTGTCCATAGAGCAGACAGCATTGTATTCATGACCTCTCTCATCCGAGTCAATGGCGCCGACCACCCAGTTCTGATTGCGCCGACCCGGAATGGTGGCAATCAACTGAAAGGTTCTTTTTTCACGCTGATAAACTGCTTCCAACCCCCACTCAGGCCAAATTACAAGACTGCCTGCCGGACTTTCGCGGCACAGATCCACATACTTGGTCATCGTCACCACAGTATTGACTTTGTGAACTTTACCGGCAAGATTGGCTTGAATGGCGGTAACCAGTTTTTTCTGTGGTTGCGCTTGCTTATCCGCTTCCAACCGGAACAAACCAAAGATCGGTATTGCTAGAAGCACCAAAACGGAAATCGCAGTGTTGATAACAAATGCTTTACGGCTCGGATATGACAGTGCCGCAAGGTCAGCGCGCTTGAAACAACTGAGAATGGTCGCGTTGGCCAGGATGATGCAAGCACCAATGCCGACACCACCGATTATGGAAGCCGCTTGAATAATCGGCAACTGCTTATACTGGCTGTATTCCAGAGATGACCACGGCACTCCCAGCAGCACCGGTGCATTGCACATTCTGTCGATCAAAATCCACAAGAATGGAATTGCTATGAAGCTCGGTAATAGCCACCGCCCATGGTGCTTACGCGGGAACCAACCGGCGGTGAGCGGCACGGCACTGGCGACGCAACTGAAAATTGAGACGAACAGCCCTTGCCAGGCAGCCATAGCAGTCCAGAACAAAATGTTCATGACGGCAGGGCAAAAGGCGAAGGTACCGGCGCTAAAAACAGGGCGAAAACTTAAATACCAGCTAAGGTAGACGAGATTGTAAGCAGTCGCGAAATACCATCCTCTAACGCCGGCCAGCCAGGGTTCCCGTGCTGAAAAGGTGAGGTAGAACATTGGCACCAGCCCGAACCAGGCCAGATACCATTGATCAGGACCCGGCGCAGAAAGGCCAAGAAGTGCGCCGGAAAGCGCTGCAGCCAGCCGATATGGAAGTTCACGCCGAAATAAGCCGGGCTCACCACCGACCGGCGTTTTCCGTTCCCACGGAGTTGTCAAAGGCTGTTGAATCGAGCATGTCATTAGTAATGAGTCAGACTAACCTAACTGAAGCTCGGCAACAATGGCGAACATCTAAGCTAGTTGGTACTTTCATGATGAAAGTGTAGGGTTGCGCGACGGGCTATTTTTCGCATGATTCTGTATGATTTCATTACCAACCATCGAAAAAAAACAGATCACCACTTGCCGGAGCGCTAATCATGCAAGTTGACAGCACAAAACGTTTTTCCGGATTGGCGGACATGTATGCAAAAGCGCGTCCCACTTATCCAGATGCAGCCATCGACTATATTATGGATATTTGCAAACTGACGAGCAGTTCGCAACTGGCAGATGTTGGCTGCGGGACAGGCATTTCCAGCCAACTTTTCGGCGGGCGCGGAGTCAATGTCACAGGCGTCGAGCCCAATGCGGACATGCGCAGCAAAGCATCCGAACTGATCGACAAAGTGGCCCCGGGCTCGCTCAAACTGGTCGATGGAACAGCAGAAAACACGACATTGAGCGACTGCTCGGTGGACGCGATTTTGTGCGCGCAGGCATTTCACTGGTTCAAACCCGAACTGGCCTTGAGAGAATTTCATCGCATTTTGAAACCGGAAGGATGGACGGTGCTTGTCTGGAACGAGCGCGATGAAGGCGATGCATTCACGCGCGCATATGGAGACGCCTTCAGAAAATTGACCGAGATCGATAAAATCGAAGCTACCCACGCCACGTCGGGAATTCCGCTTTTGACCTCGGAACACTTCACTAAAGGCGAATTGACGCATTTTGAAAATGAGCAGGTTCTCGACCGCGAAGCTCTCATCTTGCGGGCATTTTCAGCATCTTACGCGCCTCAGGAAGCAGGGCTGGCGAACAGATTGAAAGATATGCTCAATGCAGCTTTCGAGCGCTTTCAAAAGAACGGTGAAGTGAAACTCAAGTACAGCGTAGCTGTTTACTCTGCATGCAAAAAATAGAAGGGTAAAGCGACTATTCAGCCTTTGGGATGCCGAGACCGAGATCGTGAATTTGCAAGAAATAAAACGCGACGAGTACGAGCGCGTGAGTGATGGCACCTGATGCGATCAAAGATGGAACCTCATGAATATCCACCAGGCGAATTTTGATGTCTTCAGCACCCTGAAATGTGGGTTCGCAAATTTGCTTGACGCCGCGAGCTAAGAAAGTATCGCAAAAATTGCTCTGCAACGCCGGATTCGGATGGTTGCGGCCAATGAAAGTGAGTTCGTCCGCGACATATCCTGTTTCTTCGAACAGCTCACGTCCAGCCGCATACTGCGAGCTTTGATCCTCCGGATCAATAGCGCCGCCGGGGATTTCGAGAGTGATTTTTTCAATGCCGTGGCGATATTGCTCGATGAAAATTACTCGACCATCATCGGTTATCGGGATTACATTGCACCAGTGCGACGGATGCAAAACATAAAAATCGAACGCGCGATTCGCTTCTCCGGTTGGCATCAATGCACGATTGCGCTCGAGCGAGAAGACTTTGCAATCGGCTATTTTATGGGATTCAATCTTTCTCCAGGGGAGAATTTCGCGACTCATAACCGGGTGTGCCTAGATACCAGAGTTAACGGCATTATTGTAGTCTGAAAGGCGGCAGGCTGTGAAGATGCAGTCTGAAAAACGGCAGCAGAATAGACTTTTACCAGCCCACTAGTCAAGAAGCGCGAATGCTTGGAGCTCCGCGCTTGCCGTCTTTTAGGCGAATTTGCGTTAAACTGAGCTGTCTGGCGCCGTTGCAAATGCGCAGATGCTCTAAGACAAGGACCGTTGCCAAGCGCAAATGCTCAACAGAAGACTGCAACAAATGCCGGAGCCACAACCGAATCAGATGCAAAATTTCCCGCCCAATGCCGAACAATTGGCAGAGATGGTCAGGGACGCTATTAGTGAACCGGGAATCGCGGTCGAACTGCGCTTCGGCAATTCACAAAAAGCATATTCACTTGTAGCCTTTAAGGATCCTCATGGCTCAGTTTGCGCCTGGACGCTGCGAAAGCTCGACGGCGACAATGCCATATTGATCTGGAATATTTCATCGAGCGACCAGCGAGTGATCTTGCAACAGCTTTCCAGCGATTTCAAAAATTGGAACGAAATTGCCAAAGAAAAACAGTTCACGACCTCGCAACACAACTTGCCGTTGCCGACAACAAAGCTTTATGCGCAGGGTGAATTGCGCAAATTGCAGTTCGCTAATTTGGTGCGATTGATTTCCACGGATCAAGCTTCCGGTTGCCTGGAGCTGACTCGGACTATCGGTCAGGAAGAGGAAAAAGCCGTTGTATATTTCAATGACGGCATGCCTACGCACAGCGTCATTGGAGTCACCAGTGGCGACCCTGCATTTTTGGAATTGGTCGGCTGGCTGAATGGAAACTTCACCTTTACTCTCGGACCAGGCTCCTCCGAAATAACAATCACGAAAAACATCGACCTCTTGATCATGGAAGGGACGTATTTAAACGACCATGTTCAAGAATTGCTGAAGATGGGGCTCACCCCCAACACATGTTTACGTCGTGCAGTTCAGGATATAGCAGAAGAAGAATTCCGGGCGATCGCGCAGAACGAGCAGGGTATTAGCAGAACTCTGCAAAAGCAAATTTTCGATTTGGTGGATGGAAATACTCCTGTTCATGCCATCGTAAGAGCTTTGTCAGTAGCGAAAGCAGACTGGATGCCTGCCGTCAACAACATGATAAAGAAGAAGCTTTTGGCACCACCGGAAGTGCCTCTCAACAGCGAAGAGGTTGCCCTTGCTACGGCGGACTGGTCAATGATTCAAGCCGTTGACCGCAGTCTCATCCGCGCCGATACAGGCGCCTACGGGTATCCGGCCTTGCTGTACTTCCTAGAGATGGAATTCAATCGCAGTTCCAGATACGGCAAACCGTTTTCTTTTCTCTTGCTGCAAATCGGCACCAAAGCCACAGACGGTTCGGGCAAGCTCAATCCGTTGCCGCAACAAGCAGGGCGCGAGCTGGTCAATTTGATCTCGCGATTGAAACGCAAACCGGATATTCTCGGACATTATCAAAACAATTGTTTTGCGCTTATCCTGCCGGAAACGGACAGCATCCTGGCGAAGCGCTTCGCCAGCCGACTTATCGAAGTGCTAGTCGGTGGACCTTCACTGGAATCTGTGGCTTTTTCAATCGGTGTTGCCGGGTGTCCGCATGAAGCGCAGGATCTCGCCACACTAATCAAAGCATGCGTGCAGTCAAGGCAGAAATTCGGTATCGATTAAGAAAAGGCTCTTTCAATTATTGCTTTCGTGTCTGCATTCTCAGGCAGCGTCCCGAAAGTATGTCCCCAATCTAAACCCAGCCGGCTGCGGACAAACAGGTCAGCTACTGCTGGCGGTGCCGAGTCGAGCAGGAGCTTTGCCTGCAAAAGAATTGCCAGATGTTCCACCAGCCGTCTTGCTTCCTTCTCAGACCTGGCGGCCAAAAGTTTTTTCGCGATGCCTATTTGCTCGCCGAGCAATTTGCTGTGCTCTGCGGCGTCTTTGATTTCATCGAGTAACACTTCGGCGCATTCAGGCTCATTTTGAATCGCCCGCAATACATCCAGACAAATCACATTGCCGGAACCTTCCCAAACGGAATTGACCGGTGCTTCTCGATAAAGTCGCGGCATCAGGGACTCTTCTACATAACCGTTGCCGCCTAATGTTTCCAGACACTCATACACATGAAAAGGAGCCCGCTTGCAAATCCAGTATTTGGAAACTGCCGTGGCAATCCGGCGAAACAGATCTTCTCTTCGATCGGTTGTTCCTGCATCATACGCTCTTGCAAGCCGCAGAGAAAGAGCCATCGCTGCTTCCGATTCCAATGCCAGATCGCAGAGAACATTGCGCATCAGATCATGCTCGATGAGTTGACGTTTAAAAGCCTGGCGGTATTGAGTATGGTGCAAAGCTTGAGTCAATGCCTGGCGCATCAAACCTGCGGACGAAAGCGCACAGTCCAGGCGTGTATGACTGACCATTTCGATAATCGCAGGAACGCCTCTGCCTTCCTCGCCAATGAGCCATCCATGAGCACCGGCAAACTCGATTTCCGCACTGGCATTAGATCTGTTTCCCAACTTACTCTTCAAACGCTGCAACCGTATCTGGTTGGGCTCATTCAAGTCATTAAACCTGGGAACAAGAAAGCACGAAAGACCACCCTCAGTTTGAGCAAGCATGACAAACGCATCAGACATCGGATGCGAGCAAAACCATTTGTGCCCGGTCAGCTCATATATCTCACCCGGACCCTTCTTACTTAGAGGAACTGCCTGCGTGGTATTTGCACGAACATCAGAGCCGCCCTGCTTTTCCGTCATGGCCATGCCAATTAAAATGCCCTGTTTTTTCTCCCTCGGTAAAAAACGCTGATCATATTGACTGGACATCAGCAACGATTCGAATTTCGCAAAAATATCAGGCTGTTTTTTCAGTGCGGGCACACAGGAAAATGTCATCGACACCGGACACATATGACCGGCTTCATTCTGAACCGCCAGATACATAAGAGCAGCACGAGCGACATGACTGCCCTGACGCGGCTCGAACCAGGGCAAATTGGTAAGACGATGCTCCAGCGACATGGACATCAATTGATGCCAGGCGGGATGAAACTCGACCACGTCAATTCGATGACCGAAACGATCGTGCGTTTTCAAAACCGGCGTATTCTCGTTCGCCAGATAGCCAAGCTTTATTGTTTCTTCCTGCCCTAAAAGTTTTCCGAAAGCCGAAAGTTTTTCAACCGCCCAGTCTGCACCTTCACGCTTTACTGCTTCCTGAAGCGCAGAGTCTTTGAGAAACAGATTGTAGTCCTGCAAGGCAGGCGGCTGATTGATAACAGTGTGCGTCTCTTTCGAGGGGGCGAGCTTTTCACCGGCGACCATGCTGTAACTCCTGTCTAAGCAGGTTGACCATTTTACTCTAAGAAGAGGCCGGATGATGTAGTCTAGATGGCGACCCAGATTGCGGCGATAACTCATGTTTCCTCTGCGCGATTCTCAGCCTTCGGGCACCATTCCTTTCATCACCTACCTGGTGATTGCTGCCAATGTGGTCGTGTTTCTGTTCGAAGTAATGCTTGGCGACGGGGCACTCGAGCAGTTTTTCAAGACTTTTGGACTGGTGCCGCTGCTTTTTCTGCAAAGATTCGGACCATACGAGATCTTCACCTTGTTCAGTAGCATGTTCCTGCACGGCGGCTGGATGCACTTGATCAGCAATATGTGGGCGTTGTTTATTTTCGGAGACAATATCGAGGATAAGCTCGGACACTTCGGTTATATGTGGTTTTATCTGGTCTGCGGAGTGATTGCCGGACTGACACAGGTTTTCATGTCGGCAAGCAGCACGGTACCGACGGTTGGCGCATCAGGAGCCATCGCCGGAATACTGGGAGC
>Ga0268299_1002160_pt1 | contig 25757 bp, 22 predicted proteins | sample NOBtaG_FD_193484 | JGI IMG/M metagenome (GOLD analysis project Ga0268299, IMG submission 193484) | Activated sludge microbial communities from bioreactor in Nijmegen, Gelderland, Netherland - NOB reactor | ecosystem: Engineered > Bioreactor > Aerobic > Activated sludge | place: Netherlands...
CGTTGGTGCAGGGAATAATTAACACAGGCGCTTTCGAAATAAACGGGTCAAATCCAGATTGGGTATATTCGCTTTCGCTGCAATATTCGGCGAGGCGGCGTTTCATGTCGGCATCCGTGACGACGATAAAATCCTGCCCCTGGGTGAATCCGGCGCTTGGGCCGCGATGGGCGGCGTCGAGAATGCGCTCGATGGCATCGGCGGCAACAGGTTCATCGGAAAAATTGCGTACCATGCGGCGCTTGGCGATCAGGTCGTAAAAATCCATTGTCTTATACCTCTCGTGTCGTCAACAGAATTTTAACTTTATCCCGAATGGCAGAGTTCGCAAATAATAAAGACAGGCCTCAGACCTGTCCCTCCATAATAGATTGCTTGGATTAGCGAATGCTTGGAATTGCGAATGCTTAGAATTGCGAATGCTTGGAATTGCGAATGTTAGCCCTTCAAGCCCACCGACGAAATGCCACCAATCAGATATTCCTGCAAGAAGAAATAGAGGATCAAAATGGGCAAAACCGATAGCAGTGATGCCGCCATGACCAGATTCGTCGTGTTGACGCTCATGGTAGAGAAGGCGCTGCGCCGGAAGTAGTCGAGCGCGATGGCTAACGTGAATTGGTCGCTGTTGCTCAGGTAAATCAACGGGCCAGTGAAGTCATTCCAGACGCCGACAATGGTAAACACTGCCAGCACCGTTAGCACGGGCTTACTCATCGGCAGAATGATGTAGCGATAGATGCCAAAGTAGCCGCAGCCGTCAATACGCGCCGCGTCGTCCAGGTCACGCGGAAACGAACGCATATACTGGCGCGTGATAAAAATGCTCCAGGCGTTTCCGAAAAAGGCAGGCACCCACAACGGATAATACGTGCCATACCAGCCCAATTGATTGAACAGCAAAAATGATGGAATCAGCAGCGCTGCGCCGGGAAGCAGCATCGTAAAGACAATGATTCGAAACAGCAGATCACGGCCCGGAAAACGCAGGCGGGCGAAGGCAAATGCGATCAGTGAATTGGACAGCACCGTGCCGATGACGTTGAGTGTCACCAGGAAAAGCGTGTTGAGCGTAGGCCGCCACAGCGGATACGATTCATAGGTCAGGACGCGCAAAAAATTTTCAAAGTGAAAGGATTCCGTCGGAAACCACGAAGTCGGGACGGTGAAAACCGTTTCGCCCTCACCGCGCAGCGCAGCCGTCAGCATCCACGACAGCGGCAGCAGGATAATCAGGCCAATGCCGATCAAAAGCGCGTACACAATCGCGTTGTAGAGCGCGCGGCGAACGTTGCGGTTTTGCCAGAAGGGGACGCCGCCGATCTCAAGATTTGATAGCTGTGACATTGTTTTCCCCTGACTCTTCGTAATAAACCCATTTTTCCGAGGTGTAATAGACAATAAAGGTGACGATGCCGGACATGATGATGAAAATCCAGGCCAGCGCCGATGCCATGCCCAGTTTGCCCTCGCGGAAGGCCACCGTATACAGATGAACGAGGTAGAAGCGCAGCTCGGTGGACGGTGAGAAAAATCCGCCTGTCCCCTGACCCAGAATCAGCGCGGGGGTAAACACCTGGAACGATCCGATCAGCCCGGTAATCAGCATAAAAAAGAGCGTCGGCGAGATCAGCGGCAGCGTAATTTTCCAGAAGGCCTGCCAGCCTGAAGCGCCATCAATTTCGGCGGCTTCGTAGAGGTGAACCGGAATATTTTGCAATCCAGCCAGATAGATTACCGCCGTGCCGCCGATTCCCCACAGGCTCATGATGGCGACGGCAGGCCGAACCCACTGGGTGGATTGTAGCCAGTTGGGTGGATCCACCACGCCAAGCGTGCGTAAAACCTGGTTGATCGCGCCGACCTCGGAGTTGAACAGATTGAGCCAGAGGATGGCAACGGCTACACCAGAGACGACGGCTGGAATGTAAAAAATCGTTCGGAAAATGCGGATTCCGGCGACCTTCTGGTTAAGCAGCAGCGCCAGCGACAGCCCCAGGACGAGGCCGGGAGGTAGAGTCAGCAAAATATATTCCAGCGTGATGCGGATGGAAGGCCAGAAGTAGCGATCCCGCGTGAAAATCTGTTCAAAATTTTCGAACCCCACCCAGCGCGGCGGCGGGCCGATGAGTGTCCAGCGGGTGAAGCTGGCATACAGAGATATGCCGATGGGGATGAGCAGAAACAAGACGAAGCCGATGATCCAGGGCGAAATGAATAGGTATGCGGCAATGGCTTCCCGCCGTGCCAGACGCATTTTTTTCGGTTCCTGCCGGATGTTCGACGTTCGCACCGACATCTGTTGAATGTCTGCCATTGCGAAATTTCTCCTGAACACAGTCATTAGCTATTAGCTATTAGCCTTTAGCTTTTAGCTTTTAGCCTTTAGCCTTTAGCCTTTAGCTTAAAATGGGAATGATGAGCGGAGTGTATAAGGGCGCAGCGCATCAATAGTCTACTGGCTGCTGCGCCCGGGTGAATCGATATGAGTTAACTGCTGGCGAGGAATTCCCAGGTGTCCCACAGGTCATCGGTAATGTACTGGCATTCTTCGGCAGCGGCGGCAACCGCGCTTTCAACGCTCTCGCCTTCCTGCGTCATGCGCTGCCATGCCACTGAAAACGGCTCGACGGATGTCCAGATGTCCGGGCTGAAGGGTGGGGGAGCGACGCGCTCCTGAAGCGCCAGCACTTCCAGGCGGAAGGGGTCGCTGCCGGCCCATTCTTGCGCAAGCGGGCGGTAGGTGGGCGGGCTGCTGCCGTTTTCGACATTGCCAGCCGTGCTGCCTGCTTTGGAGAGCAGAACTGCGCCGTCTGTGCCCATCCATTTGATAAATGTCCAGGCTTCTTCGTGATACTGGGAGGCTGTCATAATGCTGTAGCTGGTTGCCCATGCGCCGACATTGCCCTGCCAACCCGGCGTGACGACGGGCTGACCGACAAAGGCGACATTCAACCCGGCAGTTTGCGCGGCGATCATCACGGATTCCGTGCCATAGGTCATGGCGACTTTGCCTTCCTGGAAGAAATCGCCCGCATAGTCAGCAGTCAGATTGGGTGTGCTGTCGGGGGTCAACTGCTCGTTATAGGCCGTGAGCATCGCTGTCCAGGTATCGATCCAATCCTGTGTCTGGGCAGATTGGAGGCAGTCGCGACCATCTGCGCCCAAAATATAAGGATCGCTCATGAAGTTATTCATCGCATTCCAGTTGGGGATAAAGTGCATCGAACCCCAGACGCGGGTGTTGAAATCATCACTTGGCTTATTAAGCGCGCGGGCATAGTCCAGCCATTGGCTGTAGGTGATGGATTCGTCGATTGAAGGTATGGGAATGCCGGCTTCTTCAAACATATCGACATTGATGACCATGCCCCACAGATACATATTGGCTGGGAAGGCATAGGCGACGCCATCCAGCGTATTCCACGATTGAAAGATCGGATAAAAATCGTCTACATTAAAGCCGTCACGCTCCATAAAATCATCAAGCGGGCGAACGTGGCCTGCGCGCCATAATTTATAGGCGTAAGATTGCAGCGCCACATCTGGCACCTGATTGCTGGCAATGGCGGTTTCCATCTTGAGGTTATAGTCTGATTCTGGCACGCCGAGGTGTTCGATCTTGATGTTGGGGAATTGTTCTTCAAACGCGGGGATGAGCAGACTATCCATGCGTTCAAACTCGACGCCGCCAAAATCCCACACCTGCAATGTGACCGCTTCCTGAGCGCGCAGAGGTTGAAGCGCCAGCAGCGCCAGTAAACCAATAACAAGTATATAGAAAAATCTTAAGCTGCGTTTCTTCAAGATCAATTCTCCTTGCTAAACAAATATTCAAAACAAACATTGTGCTGCAAATTTAGCGTGAATGTTTAGCAAAGTCAAGAAAATTGCTAAATGTTTAGCAAAGTATCAGGAAATTGGTACAATAGCACGATACGCCGTTCAACAAGCTGTTGGGTGTGTTTGACAATTTGGTTTCCAGGGCTTAGGATGGGTCAGAAGGGTTAATTTGAGCGCCCTCCATGTTTCAAATTTTCGAATTCGCGCTCAATCACCTATCCGCATCGGCGATAGTTCAGGATAAAAAGTATGAGCGAAAAATTAATCAAAAAGCAGCGCGTGACCATGCGCGATGTGGCAGAGATGGCTGACGTTTCGCCGACGGCAGTGTCATTTGTATTTTCCGGCAATGGTCGCGTGAGCGAAGAAACGGTACAGCGTGTGCTGGAAGTGGCTGAAAAGCTAAATTATAAGCCGCCGCGCCACAACTTTAAGACCGCGCCTCACCGCAACTACACGGTGCGCGCGGGCCAGGGCGCACGTAACCCCAGCCCGAATCTCGACCTTGATGAAGAAATTGATTTGCTGCGTGTGGAATTTGACCAGCGGCGGCAGGAAGGTTACGATGTCGCGCATTTGCAGGCGTGGGTGAAAGCGATCATCGAAGGTGAGCCGAATATCCATGAAGTGCTGGATGCGCGTTTTCAACTGGAACAGACGACCATGCGCGCCGATTACGCTTATATCGAGCCGTCGGATTGGGAGGGCATCGTCAGCCAGCGTTCCGGGCCGATGCAGTTTCAATCCGGCTTTATGGCAGCGACACTCTATGACCGCATTTATGGCGGCTGGCTGGGCCGCTGCGTCGGGTGTATTCTGGGGCGTCCGCTGGAGAATCTTGAGCCGGATCGCAATTCCTACCGGACGATTGAGGCATTACTGGCGCGCGGCGGCGCTTATCCACTCAACGATTATGTGCCGGAAATTATCCCCCGGCCTCCCGCACACGGCGATGGACGGCATGTTCGCGCCAGCCTTCGTGGGCATGTTGCCTATACGCCGCGCGATGATGACCTCGATTATACAATTTTAAATCTGCTTGCCCTGGAAGAATTCGGCGGGAATGCAACGTCTGAAAAATTTGCGCATGTCTGGATGTGGAAATTCCCATATAACGGCACGTATACTGCCGAGCATATCGCCTACCGTAATCTGGTCAATAATTTCGGCCCGCCGGACTCGGCAACGCACCGCAACCCATTCCGCGAATATGTCGGCGCGCAGATTCGCGGCGATCTGTTTGGCTATACCGCGCCGGGAATCCCGGAGGTGGCGGCGCTGCGGGCATGGCGTGACGCGCGCATCTCGCATGTCAAAAATGGCATGTATGGCGAAATGATGGTCGCGGCGATGATCGCTGCCGCCTTCTGCACCAGCGATGTTGAGACGATTATCGAAGCCGGGTTATCGGTGATCCCCAGCCGCAGCCGGATGGCGGAAGCGGTTCGCGAGACGGTAGAATTCAGCCTGGGACATGCGCGCTGGCAGGATGGCGCTGCCTTCATTTTGGATCAGACTGTCGATTATGACTGGATTCATGTACTGCCCAATATGCGGATTGTCGTTCACGCACTGATCCAGGGGGCAGGGGACTTCGAAAAATCGATCACGACTGCCGCGATGTGCGGGATGGACACCGATTGCAATGCTGCAACCGTTGGTTCGATTCTGGGTGTGGTCAATGGCGCTTCCAGGCTGCCTGCCAAGTGGATTGCGCCGCTCAATGACCGCCTGCTGTCGATGGTTGCGCATCACAGCGAAAATCGTGTCTCTGACCTGGCGCGCCGGACGCAGCAGATCGCGATTCAGACGTTGAGCGGTTTTTAGCGGTCAGCTTTCAGCTTTTGTCGGTAGCTGAAATGATACAGCATGGTAAAAGATATGATTTCCAAAAACGAACTCATCGAGCAGCTTTTGAGCCTCGGCGTTGAACCCGGCGGTGTGCTGTTGGTACACACGTCATTTTCGAAGGTGAAACCTGTCGAGGATGGCCCAATCGGGTTGATCGCGGCATTAGAAATGGCGCTTGGCCCGCAGGGGACGCTGGTCATGCCCACGATGTCCTACGACGATGAAAATATTTTTGATCCGAAAACCACGCCGTGCCGCGAGGAAATGGGCGTCGTAGCGGATACATTCTGGCGGCTGCCGCACGTTTTGCGCAGCGATAACGCCCACGCCTTCGCTGCTTCAGGCCGTCATGCCGCCGAAATAACGGCCTCTTTTCCGATTGACGTGCCGCATGGATTGGACAGCCCGGTAGGTCGGGTTTACGCGCTCAACGGGCGGGTGCTGCTGCTCGGCGTCGAACATGACTCCGATACAACGCTGCATCTGGCTGAAAATCTGGCAGGCGTGCGCTATCGCTTTGATGTGCGGCTGAAAATTCTCAAAGATGGTCAGCCGACCTGGTTTGAATATCAAGAGGTCAATCACTGCTGCCAGAATTTTAATACGATGGATTCCTGGCTGGATGAACGCGGTTTGCAGCGCAAAGGCCGAGTTGGTCATGCCGAGGCGCGGCTTATTCGTTCCAGAGATATTGTCGAGGTTGCGCTGGAGCATCTGAAGCAGGATGAAACCGTTTTTTTGCACCCGCCCGGTGTGGACGAGGAATGTGACAAGGCGCGGGCGAGCATTCTGGAGAGATCGTAAAACCCCATCATCTTGTTGTAGATTCATCAAGAGTGCAAAACGCTGAACATCACCCTCTGATGGAATTCCTAAGAATCCGTAATTTCTGTTATACTGATGTTATGGGGGTGCGATCATGTCCCAAGAACCATTAACTAACGAACAAAGCGCAAATCTCAATGCAATTTACGATGAAATTTGCAAAAGTTATCATGCCATTGATGACTTTCGCGCAAAGTTGTTAGGGCTTTTACCTTTAGCCACTGCCACAGGCATATTTTTTCTTGTTGATAGCCCCGATCCAATCAGGAATGAAACAAAGGTCCTTGTGACATTCATTGGGATTTTTGGTTTTATGATTACGCTCGGCTTGTTTGCATATGAGCTTTATGGGATCAATAAATGTGGCGGCTTGATCGAAGCAGGACAGCGGCTTGAGGAGAAGATGGGATTTGGGAAATCAGAGAAAGACGCGCTTCTGGGGTCATTTAATGCTCGTAGGCGTGCGCTTCTAGGCGTCATTAATGAGCCATTCGCCGCTGCTATCATCTATCCAACCGTTCTGGCAGCCTGGGCATTTTTGGCATCCCACTTCCCATCCCCTCAACAGGCAGTACGGACTGCGCTCAATGTCTTTTTGCTGTTCTTTTTTATTACCCTGATTTACGATCTTGTTTTACGACGGCACGAACTTTGGGAAGTGCTGCAAAATATTCGCTCTAAATTGTAAAAAACTTATTTCCAGGCAAGTTGACGTATGTTTACACTCCCGCTTCTGGAATGGATTGACATCCCGGCTGGGCGCGTGTCGCTCGATTCCCAAATATTCGAAATAAAGCTCTTCAAAATCGCGCGTTTTCCTGTGACCAACACCCAGTTTGCCGCCTTTATCGAGGATGTCGGCTATAAAGACCCGATCTGGTGGGAAGGGCTGGGGCAGGTGATCGCATCGCCGAGAGCGTCGGACTGGAAAGAACCGGACAGCCCAAAATTGGAAGCCTGCTGGTTCGAAGCGGTGGCGTTCTGCCGCTGGCTGGCGTTTAAGACCGATCTCAACCTGCGCCTGCCGACAGAATGGGAGTGGCAGTGGGCGGCGGTGGGCGACTCCGGCTGGGATTTCCCATACGGCAGCACATTCGATTCCGCGAAGTGCAACACCAAAGAAAGCGACATCGGGCGCACGAACATCGCCACAGAATATGCGAATGTCAAAACGCATTTCGGCACGGTAGATATGGCTGGCAACGTCGCCGAATGGTGCTTAAATGAGGGGGATGACTTTCGAAATATCGGCGTCTCTGGCATGGAAAATCGCGCCTTACGCGGCGGGTCGTGGAGCAGCACAGCGAAAAATGCGCGTGTGAGTTTCCGCAGCAGCCGGACGCCGAAAACCCGTGCGTTTAACATCGGCTTTCGTGTGATGGTGGGGACGTGATATTGAAAAACTATCTAATATGGCAATGAAATCATAGTAAAAATTTATGAAAGCCTGCTGACCATTTGATGTTTATAACCAACGTAAGAATATTGAGACTTCCTTCGACTATTGAATAAGCAGAGAATTATATCGCGATCTATGGTGAGCGGAGTTGGAGATTGGTGATAAAATCATCACTTGGTAATGGTATTCGAGTTGCAAGCTTCTTTAGTGGAGCGGGTGGCCTTGATCTTGGGTTTCATAATGCAGGGTATGAAGTTGTTTTTGCGAATGAGTTAGTTGGTTTGTTTTGTAAGACACTAGAGTCAAACAAAGGAAATTATTACTCTTTTGAAATGGAAGTTTGTAATAAAGACATTACTTTAATAGACCCTGAACAATTGCCCCAAAATATTGATTTGGTTATTGGTGGCCCCCCATGTCAAACATTCTCTGCTTCAGGCCGTCGTGCAGGCGGCGCTGCCGGACGTTTGGACCCTAGAGGCAACCTTTTTGAGGCTTATTGCAAATTAATTGTTGCGATGCGACCAAGGGCTTTTCTATTTGAAAATGTTAGAGGCATACTAGGCACAAACAAGGGTGAAGATTGGAAAAATATAGTTCGAGCATTTGCAAATATCGGATTTACTATCTCCTATCGTTTGCTCGATGCTTGCGATTATGGTGCGCCTCAGCAAAGGGAACGTCTATTTTTGGTCGGACATCAAGATAATACAAAATTTCTGTTTCCTGAACCTCTTTATGGGCCTGACTCGCGATTAAGAAAACCATATATCACTCCACGAGAAGCACTCAAAAATGTTCCAGTTGAGGAAGATTTAGACGTACTTGTTTTGAGAGGGGGCCAATATGGTCATTTGCTTAGTGAAGTTCCACCGGGAAGCAATTATCTTTTTTTTACTGCACAACGTGGGCATCCTGAGCCTGTGTTTGCCTATAGATCGCGTTTTTCCGATTTTTTATACAAAGCTGATCCAGATCATACCATTAAAACGTTAATTGCAAGTCCTGGGAAATATACTGGCCCATTTCATTGGGATAATCGCAGTTTTACCATAGCCGAATATAAGCGACTTCAGGGTTTCCCAGACGACTATAACTTTTGTGGCAGTCGAGGTGAAATAATCAAACAGATCGGCAATTCTGTTAGTCCGAAAGTTGCCGAGGTTATGGCCTTAGCAATTGCTAAACAGTTGTTTGATTGTAATGTAGATATTGCACTGATGTCTGCTGACAAAAAACTGTCATTTGATAAACGAAAGGGGCAAAAGGCTCAAAAAACAAAAGCTCAATATGCCCAAGTCAATTCTTCCGGTTCATATCCTGCTAAGTCGGTATTTAATTTTTCGGATTTCAGCACATATATACAACCCAATCGAATCAATACAAGTAGTGGAAATGGCGTAACCAAACCTAATGTTTGGGGAAACGTTCATTACAATTCTATGAAGCTTACTGTTCACTACGACGATTCGATGCAGTTATTTGCTAAGATGAAAATCGTTCTTAATCCACAGTATCAACTTGCTTTGTTTGAAGAGGCTATAAACTCTAAATCTGAAATAGAAGTAACTGTTTATGGGACTAAGCCAGAAGCTATTCAGACTATGTGGAATGCAATTGATGATGTAATCATCCGATCAAGTAGCTTTAACTCTCTTTTTGAACTTTATGGTCATTTTACGGAACCCCACCCAATCTTTGACATCGTAGAATTTGAAGGTTTTTCCGAGCATCCGATTTTACAATTTGCTAAACACATTACTAATTTCGCCAACTGTTCAAAATACTTTAAAAAATCACACCTTACTAATATGTTCGGAGCAATATTTGATAATAATGACTTTATCGAGATTGTGCAGATATTAAGAAGTTATCGTTTTGATATTCGGTGTTTGGAAACCAATATTGCAATTCCCGATGATGTCTATATGGTTGCCTATCCGTTTACATTACCCAACCGAAAGCAGATGAATGTCACCATCCGAAAATAGCGAAGTGCCGTCAGATCGGGGAAACCCCAAATCTGATGTCAGTGGAGACGTTGCTGCCGACATTCTGAAAGCGCTGGATCACGCGCATGAGCTTGCCCTTGAGCGCATTGCCCAAAACACGAGATGGAACATCAATGAGCGCTTCAAAAAGGCACTGGATCAAATGTCCACAAACTCAGCATCGGCCTCCACAGGTTTTACCAATATAGTGACCTGTCTGGCAATCAAAGTTGCCAGACCAGAACTGGATGTCAGAGTACATCAGGTTCAGATTGGTGCGCCCTTTAATTTTCGTGGATATAGCGAAAAAGTTATTTACCCCTGGTTGAGTCGGCTTGGCTTTAATGGAGCGAAATCTGGTTGGCAAACGCGAACTTTCGAACGCCCTAAGCCCTACAGGATGGATTTTGACGAGAATATTGGCAAAATTAAGGAGTCGTTCCTCATCTGCTTCGATGAAATTCAGGAAAAAGAATCGAGTGCCATTGAGGGGCTGAGTTATCTGATTTGCGCTCAAATTGAAATCCTGGAGCGAAAGGTCGAAATACTCGCAAATATCCAAATGAAAGATGATGATGACATTGTTACAATCGTTGAATTCTTTAGTAGGCATTTTAAGCACACTTATCAAAATAAGGGCGCATCCCGGCTTCCTGTGCTAGCAATATACGCTGTCTATACACTGATAACCGCGCAGATCAATCGCTATTCCGATACCGTTTTACAGCCTCTCCAAAGGCACTCTGCCGCAGATACGCGAACAGGCGCTTTAGGCGATATAGAAATTGCGCGACGGGATGGATCAATCTTTGAGGCTTTCGAAATCAAACACAATATTCAGATAAACGATATGTTGGTACAGGATACGGCAAGGAAGGTTGTGGGGGGAAATCTAGATCGATATTACATACTCACCACGCACACGAACTGTAAACCGGATTCTGCTATCCTTGCCCAACTAAAGGAGATTCGTGCGAAAACGGGGTGTCAGATTATCGTTAATGGTGTGCTTCCCACCCTTCAGTATTATTTGCGTTTACTATCTGAACCCGCACTTATTTTGTCTGCTTATACCGAATTGCTTGGCACTGAACAGGCTATCGACAATGAACATAGAATAGTATGGGCAAAAATTCTAGAATCATCTGCTGCCTCAAAATTAGCTGGCACTGACCCCACCGATTGACCCCATTTCCGCTTTCCGTTATCCTCTAAATAAGAGCGACTCAAAAGGTATGATCCACGATGGTCACGAGTAAGCCAATGGAAGACCTCACAGGCACAATCGAACGCATCACCTATTTTAACGCCGAAAATGGCTACAGCGTCGTCAAGGTCAAGCCGGATGGCGTGGTCATGCTCGGCGCGGTGGCGCGCGATGGCACTGTCGCTGTCGTCGGCGTCATGCCGGAATTGAGCGTCGGCGAAACCGTGCTGTTCGGCGGCAACTGGTTTAATGACCCGCGTTGGGGGACACAATTTAAGGTCGAAACCGTCACGCCTGTCGAGCCAAGCACCGTCGTCGGCATCATGAATTACATCGGCAGCGGCCTCGTCAGGGGAATCGGCCCGCGCACCGCCGAAAAAATCGTCAAGCATTTTGGCGAGGATACGCTCAAGGTGTTGGATCGCAACCCGGAACGGCTGGTCGAGGTCAAAGGGCTGAATAAAAAAAAGGCGGCAGAACTCGCCGTCGCCTGGACAGAAAATTATGCCGGACGCCAGACGATGATTTTTTTGCAGGGCTACGGCGTCAGCAGCCGCATGTCCGCGCGGATTTATAAGGAATACGGCTCGGAAACCATCGAAAAGGTCAAAGAGAATCCGTATACGCTGGCGGACGACGTGCATGGCATCGGCTTTATCCGCGCCGACGACATCGCGCTGAAAATGGATGTGCCTGTCGATTCCCCGCAGCGCATCGCCGCCGGAATTTTTTACGCGCTCAACCAGCTTGCGAAGGAAGGCCACGTTTATTCGCCACGCAATCGCCTGATCCGCACGACGGCTGAACTACTGCAAATCGAAGAAACCGCGCCGATTGACCCAATCCTCGAAAAGCAGATTCAAGAGGGCAAGCTAATCCTCGAAAGCGTCACACGCGGCGACGGCATGGGCAACGCCGCCATCTATCTGCCTGAATATCATCAGGCGGAAACGGGCGCCGCCTGGAAACTGCGCGTCTTGATTTCCGAGCCTTCCAAGCTGGCGAAAAAAGCCAAAAAGCTGAATTTATCGAATATCAACAGCGAGATTCGCCTGAGCGACCAGCAGCGCGGCGCGGTCATGGCAGCGCTGACCAATAAAGTGTCGGTTCTCACGGGCGGCCCTGGCACAGGCAAGACAACCACACTGAAAATGGTGATCGAATCGCTGCAAGCGCTGGAATTTTCATTCGCGCTGGCCTGTCCCACCGGGCGCGCGGCGAAACGCATGGGCGAGGCGACAGGCTGCATGGCGGCGACTCTCCACCGCCTGCTGGGATACAGCCCGAAAACAGGCGAATTTTTATACGACGAAACGCATCACCTGGAAGTCGATATGGTGATCGTCGATGAAACGTCGATGCTCGATCTGCAATTATTCGATGCCTTGCTCCGCGCGCTGCCGCCGACCTGCCATCTGATGCTCGTCGGCGATGTCGATCAACTGCCGAGCGTGGGGGCGGGCAACGTCCTGCGCGACGTGATCGACAGCGGAATCGCACCTGTCACGCGGCTGAATTTTATCTTCCGCCAGGAAAGCGGGAGCTATATCACGGTTAATGCCCACCGCGTCAACCAGGGTGAAGCGCCGCTGACGGATAACCAGAGCCGCGATTTTTTCTTCTTTAGCGAGGAAGACCCGGAAGCGGTTTCAAAATTGGTGGTCGATGTTGTCAATAATCGTCTGCCTGCGAAATTTCAATGTGACCCGATCAACGATGTGCAGGTGATCGCGCCGATGTATCGCGGGGCGGCGGGAGTCTCGGCGCTCAACGAAGCGTTGCAAAAAGCACTCAACAACAGCGGGCGCAATGCCGAAAAGCAGATCGGCGGGCGCATCTTCCGCGTCGGCGATAAAGTGATGCAGACGCGCAATAATTATGACAAGGACGTTTTTAACGGCGACATCGGGCGCATCTCGGCGATTGATTTTGAGGAGCAGACGTTTGAAGTCGTTTTTGACGAGCAGCGCTATGTCTTTTACGAGTGGATGGAAGCCGAAGAACTGATCCACGCTTACTGCATCAGCACCCACCGCAGCCAGGGTTCGGAATATCCGATTGTCGTCATGCCGTTGTTGACCCAGCACTACATGATGCTTCAGCGCAATCTGCTCTACACGGCGATCACGCGCGCGAAAAAAGTGGTCGTGCTGGTGGGGACGCGCAAAGCCTTGCACCTCGCCGTGCAAAATAATCAGGTCGCCGAGCGCTACAGTGGGTTGGTGGGGCGGCTGAAGACGGATTCGCCGCTGCTATGAGGCGAGATTTTACCCCTCCCCCAGCCCCTCCCCATTTCGCAAGCTCATAGAGAGGGGAGTGAAATGCGACCTAACTATCTGTATCCCTGGTTTCCGGTAATATCAGCTTCGGTTCAAATCGGCGCACAATCAGATCATAGGTTTCTATGATATGTGCTGGTTCGGAAAACTTAATTAAGACGGTGAGCGCATTTACTCTGGTGCGTATATCCTGGCTTGAAAGCAAATCGGCAATAGTGAGTCGCCCCTCCCATATAGCGGTTCTGATCTTTGCTGAACGCTGTTTATAAATATCTCCCTCATCTCTCATTTCGTTATAAAAAAGCATCGTACTTAGGAGATATAAAATCTCCGATTTATTGCTGATCGAGTCTGATCTAAGCAAGTTCAAGAGGAAAGGCACTAACAATAAAGGGGCATCATTCCGTAAAGCGACAGATATACCTTTACCTAGATCAAAGTCTTGCCAATTTTTTCCACCTAATAGAACTTCAGCCTCCAGTCTCTCAGATGCTTCAACTTGGAGGCGACGCTCGTTCGATGCTAATTGCTGGAGAAGTTCAGGTACTTGAGGATACCCCAAGGAATCCCAGTCAATACTCTCAATATTTTCAAACATGCCTCTTGCTCCGTCCGCGTCCTCGATTCAGTGTACGGCATAATATGGCGTGTCCCAAGTTAGTCAGATTTGGATGTGTAGAGAGACACAATTTTGTCTATATACATGTCCACATCCATTAATGACTCAAAGTAGCCTGCGCCACTCTCTACTATCTCATTTGCTGTATTGTCATATACTGCAAAATCAAATGTTTTACCGCTCCAAAATTGGGCTTCTGCCACAAGTTGAGAATTTATGAATCTCACTTCAACGGATGGATTATCATTCCGAAGCGGTTTACTGAGATGAAATTCTACTTCAACATCATTGTGTTTTTCTAAGACTTCGATTTTTTGGCGAATAAGGTCTATGATTTCGTTGATGAAATCAATTTTTTCTTTGATATATGTCAATATTTGACCTTTCACTACAATAATCACCTACAGCACTCGTAAACTGATCTGGCGAGTCAAGCACTACAAATACTCTACCATCACTTTATTACGATATGGTATAGAAACAGATATCTCGTCAAACATTGTGTGGCATCTTAACCTTTAGCCACCACCCATCTTTGACACCTTCCCCCAACTCGAGTAATCTCATCTCCCGAACACCCAATAAACATTAGGGAATCGTATGGTGACATCTGCCGTGTTTCAGCCGATCACGCCCGAAATTCTCGCACAACTGACGCAGATTACAGGCAACATTAGCACAGCAAAAGCTGACCTTGATCTCCACGCCAAAGATCAGTCTCAGCATCCGGCGCACGTGTCACCTCTTGGATGCAAATCGTCAGGGAATCGTGAGTGATGCCGAACGCGCAGAGTTTGACGAAGCCAGCCAGATCAACCACTTTATGATGCTGCTCAGGGCTAAAGCGCATAAAGTGAGATTACTGTGTTGAATCCTCTAAGTTAGACGCATTAGCAAGATAAAGCGCTAATAATTTGTCGATACATCTATCTACATCTTCTAATGATATGAAATAACCTTCTTCTCCCAATATGACTTCATTTGCTGTGTTGTCATATGCCAATATCTCAAAAGTCTTACCGCTCCAAAAACCTGCTTCTGCAAGGAGTTGGGAACTCGTAAAAACTACTTTCACGGCTGGGTTACTATTTCTAAGTGGTTTACCTAGACGAATTTCAACTTCAACATCTTCTCGTGCTTCTAAAACTTCGATTTTTTGGCGAATACGATCTATGATTTCGTTGATGAAATCATTTTTTCCCTTGTTATATGTCATATTTGATCTTTCATTTGGTTAGGAAATACCCCACATTAGTTATACTACGGTGAAATCTTAACCTCTAGCCACCACCTATCTTTGACATCTTCCCCCAACGCGAGTAATCTCACTCCCTAAATAACCAGTAAAAAATATTTGGGAATCGTATGATTTCATCTGCCGCGTTTCAGCCGATCACGCCCGAAATTCTCGCACAACTGACGCAGATTACAAGCAACATCAGCACGGCAAAAGCTGACCTCGATCTCCACGCCAAAGACCAGTCGCAGCATCCGGCGCACTCGGCGGAGGTTATCGTTTGGCCGACTGAAGCGCAGCAGGTCGCCGATATTCTGCGCCTCGCCAATGAACAGCGCATCCCGGTCACGCCCTGGGGAGTCGGCACGTCGGTGGAAGGCAACCCGATCCCCATCTACGGCGGCATTTTGATGTCTTTTGAGCGCATGAACAATATCATCAAAGTCCACGCCAGCGATTTTCAGGTGACGGTGCAGCCGGGAATCGGCCATAAGGATTTGAACGCGCAGCTTGCCCGTTACGGCCTGTTTTTTGCACCCGATCCCGGTGCGAACGCGACCATCGGCGGGATGCTCGCCAACAATGCCGCCGGAATCCGCACGGTCAAATATGGCGCGACCAAAGATAACGTGCTGAAAATGCAGGTGGCTTTAGCCGATGGCCGCCTGATCGAAGTCGGCTCACGTTCCGTCAAGCAGTCGGCAGGTTATGATCTTTTACACCTGTTCGTCGGCAGCGAAGGGACGCTTGGCGTCATTACCGAGGCCACGTTGAAGCTCATCCCCGTGCCGACATTGATGAGCGCAGCCGTTGCCGGATTCGAAACGATTGAAGCCGCCGTCGAAACCGTTGTTGCTGTGCGCGGAAGCGGCCTCGACCCGGCAGCGCTGGAATTGATCGACGCCGCCAATGCCAAATTTCTCAACAATGCCGCTAATCTAGGCTTGCCGGAGATGCCGATTTTGTTTATGGAGTTCCACGCCGCTCACGAAGCCTCGCTGGAAGCTGGACTCGAAACCGTGCGCGAAATTTGCGAAGATATGGGCGCGGTCAGCTTTCGTGCGACAATGGATGCCGCCGAACGCAAAAATCTCTGGCATGCCCGCCACGCCGCTTACGAAATTATGGTGCGCAGCCATCCCGGTCAGCATATTTACCTCAACGATGTGGCTGTTCCCATCAGCGCTTATCCTGAATTAATTGCCTATATCGAGCAGCGCCGAGACGAGCGCGGTGTCGTCGCCTATATGTTCGGACACGCTGGGGATGGCAATATTCACGTCTTTTTCCCCTTCGCGAACGATGCCGAATACCAGGATCGCCAGCAGTTCAACGCCGAGATCGTCATGAAGGCCATCGAACTCGGTGGAACAGCCACCGGGGAGCATGGCGTCGGGGTGGGAAAAGCGAAATTTTTGCCTGTCGAACATGGCGCAGCGGTAGCGGTCATGCGCAGCATCAAGCAGACGCTCGACCCCAACGGCATTCTGAATCCCGGCAAAATTTTCCCGCAGGATGACCTGCCGTTTTAACTTATTCGCCCCGTAAGCGTGAATCGTCAGGAAACAGCTTATGCGAATTCGTGAATTTGAGGATACCCCACAGGATTACGAGGCTCTGGCACACATCATCAATACGAATTGGCAAGAGCGTGCTATGACCGTCGATGATCTGAAAGGGGAGGATAAAGAGCGCCTGCCAACACTCATTCACCGCCGTTTTCTGGCAGAAATTGCTGACCAGATTGTCGGCTGTGGTTCGTTTGAAAATCATGAAAAATTTTACCACCCGCAGCGCTTCTGGATGAGCCTGGATGTCTTGCCAGAATATCGGTGGCAGGGGATCGGTACGCAGCTTTTCGCCCATATGCTGGCGAGGCTGCAATCGGAATATGACGCCAATGAACTGCACACCGTCACCACCGAAAGCCGCGCTGACAGCCTCCGCTTTCTGAATACGCGCGGGTTTCAGGTCAGCCAACGCGATCCAATGTCGCGGCTGGCGCTTGAAAATTTTGATCCGACCACGTTTCAACGGCTTGATGCGCAAATTGCTGCAATGGGCATCGAGATCAGAGTGTTGAGCGATCTCTTGCGAGAAGATACAGACGTACTGCGCAAAGTCTATGAGCTGCATCAGTCGCTGGTCGATGATGTTCCCGAACCGGCTGAACACACCAAAGCCGACTTTGCGCTGTGGTGTGACGGCTATTCATCGAATAATCCGTATTTCATACCGGAAGCGAATTTTATGGCGCTGCACAACTCTGCTTATATCGGGCTGTCCAGTTTGTGGGGTAAGCTGCCTGCGGATACGGTCAACACAGGGTTAACAGGCGTGAAGCAAGGGTATCGGCGTCAAGGTCTTGCCACAGCGCTCAAGGTGCGGGCGATATTGTTTGCGCAAGCTCATGGTGTGCGTCTGGTGATGACCTCAAACAACAGTGAAAACCCCATGTACCAGATCAATCGTAAGCTGGGGTTTCAGACCTATGACACCGAAATCAAGTTGGTGAAGTCGATGTAATACTCCGAATCGGTTGTTTTTTGCGCATCCGCATTTCATTTTGACTAATTCCCGCGCGGGGAGTAATCTCAAGGTACTTATAATTTAGCGAAAAAATCAGGACACATTATGGACGGCAAACAACTGAGTCAGGCATTGCGCGCGGGAAAACTGGTTTACGGCACGGCAATTTATTCCAATTCTCCGATATGGCCTAGAGTCGTTAAAAATCTCGGTCTGGACATGGTTTTTATCGATACGGAACACACGCCGCATGACCGCAATACCACGTCATGGATGTGCGCGGCCTATGGAGCACTTGACCTCGCTCCGGTGGTGCGTATTCCCTCGCCCGACCCCTTTGAGGCGTCAAAAGTGCTGGACGGCGGCGCTGCGGGTGTCATCGCCCCGTACATCGAATCGGTGGAACAGGTTAAGGCACTGGCTGGCGCGGTCAAATTCAGCCCCCTCAAAGGCGACAGGCTGAAGGCATTTCTCGATGGTGAGGTGCTTGAGCCAGAATTGGACTCCTATCTCCGCGAGCGCAACGCCAATCACGTTTTGATTATCAACATCGAGAGCGTCCCGGCGATGCAGCGGCTCGACGAAATTCTCAGCCTGCCGTATGTCGATGCCGTCCTGATCGGCCCGCACGACCTGTCATGCAGCCTGGGCATTCCCGAACAGTGGGAGCACCCTGAGCAGGAAAAAGCCATTCGCCAGATCATCACCACCTCACGCGCGCACGGCAAAGGCATCGGCATTCACCACAATTTCTTTCACCAGGAGATCGAGTGGGTGAAGGCTGGCGCGAATCTGGTCATGCACAGCTCGGATATTTCGGCTTTCAATCGTGCCTTGACGCAGGAATTTAAAGCGATCCGCGAGGCGATTCAGGACGAAGGCGCGATCAAAGAGGAAAATGTGCATTTTTAAGTCGATAGCTTTCAGCCGTCAGCGATCAGCTTTCAGCTTTTTAGGACTGAGGTTGAAGGACTGAGGACTGAGAAATTCCGTTATGAGTCAAAACTCTAGACTGGCGGCAGGGGACTCAGGACTGCGCATTACGGCGAGTAAAGCATCGTAAGTTAGAGACTATCTTGAGATACAAATACGTCCATTTTGTGAACTATCCCTCGGCGGGTTAGAGTCGGTTTTAACCGACTTCCCGCCGAAACATGGCAGCCGGATGGCTTTAGCCTCTGGCGGCGCTAACTAATAAACAAATCGGGAAAAGAGTTTTTACGATGCAAAAAATTTGGTTTGAGGGCAGCGTGCCGTCCGATTTCGCTTCGATGGTCAACGACGCTGCGGAAGGAATCGCTCCAGGCGACAAGCGAGTAGAAAATCCGCTTTACATGCTCGACTCAGCCGATGGGGTGATCGCGGGCGGGCTGATGTATAACGCCGAATTGATGAAGCAAGCCCCGCGCCTGCTGGCGATTGTGCGGGCGGGAATCGGCTATGAGCGAGTCGATGTCCCGGCGGCAACGGCGCATGGCATCGCCGTCTGCAATACGCCGGATGCGCCCACCGTTTCGACAGCCGAGTGCGCGCTCACGCTGATGATGGGCGTGGCGCGGAATATCAAGCGGGTTGAAAAAGACCTGCGCTCGATGCTCACAACTGGGGAACCCAAAAATGTTTGGGGCAATTATGTCGCTCTCGAACTCAGTGGGATGCAGCTAGGTTTGGTCGGCCTGGGGCGCATCGGCGGGCATGTGGCGAAGGTCACGAAGGCAATGGGGATGCGTGTCGCCACCTATGATCCTTTTATCAGCGCGGAAAGGGCAGCCACTCTTGGCGTGGAGCAGGTGGATTCGCTGGAAAAACTGCTCGGCATGTCGGATGTGGTATCGATTCATGTGCCGCTGATGCCGGAAACCTATCACCTGATGAACGCGGAACGCTTCGCCCAGATGAAACGCGGCGCGATTTTTATCAATGTTTCACGCGGCGGCATTGTTGATGAATCGGCTCTGATTCCCGCGCTGGAAAGCGGCTATCTGTTTGGCGCTGGCCTGGATGTGACCGACCCGGAGCCGCCGGAAGCTGGAAATCCGCTGCTCTATATGGATAACGTCATCCTCACGCCGCACATCGCCAGCGCCACCATTGTAGGCCGCAAGCGCATCATGCAGCACGCGATGGAACGTGTTTTGATCGCCCTGCGCGGTGAGCAGCCGCCAGATTTGCTCAACCCGGAAGTGTGGTCGCGTGTTCTGGAACGGCGGGCGGCGCTGCTGTAAGCTCAACAATAACCGGGGCATCATGCCCCTACTAAAATTGTGAGTCGCTTGAACAGTCCAGGCCAGGAGGCTCATTTTTGATTACCCACACGCCTCTTTTGTAAACCCCTGCGGCGTTGTATGCTTCAAATCCATATGACAATGCAAAATTTTCGCTTCTGGTATCTCGTAGATGCTGTGTGGCTGCTGACGCTGGCAATTTTTGTGTTGGCAGGCGCACCGCTGGTCAGCTTTCATGGCGATGAAACGATTCAGGTTTACAACAGCCATGATTACGCCAGCGCCTTCATTCAGCGTCGCCCGCTTGATCTGGTGATCGATTTCAGCCGCCCCATGAGCGAGTATTACCTGCGCATTCATGACAGCTCGATTCCGCGCTATTCGATTGGGCTGGCGTGGCATCTGGCGGGCGTCTCCGAATCCGAACTGCCTTCTGGTGGTTGGCAGTGGAATGAAACCTATAACAAAAATGTCGAATTGGGGCTGCGACCCTCACCAACGCTGCTGAACGCTGCCCGTTTTGCGCTGTCGTCGTTCCTCGCAGTGAGCGTTGTCGCCATGTTCGGCATCGGCTGGCAGTTCGGTGGGCGTCCACTGGCGTATTTTGTTAGCGCCCTCTACATTCTCAACCCGATGATTCTGCTGAACGGACGCCGCGCGATTCAGGATGCGCCGCTCTTATGCTTTGGCCTATTTGCCATTCTGATCGCCGCGATCATCAGCCGAAAGCGCGCCGCAGGGGAGAAAAATTTGCTTCGCTGGTGGGCAGTGCTGACCCTCGCCAGTGGGTTGACCCTGCTGAGCAAAAACAGCGGCTTTATCTATATTGCCAGTACCTATGGTTGGATTTTTGCCGCCGAATTGGCGCACTTAAAATTTCGCCAACTGGCTGGTGTGGCGGCGCGGCTGATCGCGTGCGGCCTGCTGGCACTGGTGATTCTGGTGATTTTTTCGCCGGGGCTGTGGGGCGACCCGCTGACCGGATTTCAGAAAATGGTTGCCGTGCGCCTCGATCAGATGGAGATTCAGACGCGCTCGGTGGGTGGGCCATCGCCAATCAGCGAACGGATCATCGCGCTGGTGACGCAGCCCTATATGACTCCGGTCTGGCATTATGAATTGGCTTATTGGGGGCGAATCCCGCAGATTCAAGCCGAAATTGACCGCTACATGGCATCTCCGCTGAGTGGAGTCCAATTTGGCATCGCTGGCGGATTGATCCTCACGCTGCTGGCGCTAGTGGGCCTGGTGATGATGTTCCGCCCACGCTTAAAAATTCCACTCGTTTTGTCGCTTGGTGTGGCAGTATGGTTGAGCGTGAACGTGCTGGTGCTGCTCGTCAATCCGGTACTGTGGCAGCGTTATTATGTCGCCCTGATTCCGATCATGAGTCTGCTCAGCGCGTTGGGGGTGACGGCTTTTTTACGACGAAAAATTTAGCTGTAGGCGTAGGTAATGCGCTGGTGAATTTTGCCGTCTTCCCCGTGAATAACGATGCCGGATACGCTGTCTTTGGCAATTTCCCGTGCAATTCCGAGGGCATCTTCCTGTGTCGCAAACGTCAGACAAGGCTTGATCCCATTCGGCGGGCGAATGACCCAGCCATCGGGGTGCGGCATCACGTGATACAGCACTTCAGTCTGGTGTGTTGCCCAATCTTCAGCCTGGGCAATCGCAATCGTGACGGCTTGCTCGGCAAGATAGCGTTCATCCAGGAGGGAGTCTGCAATGCTGATGGCTTTTGCGCGGATAGATGGAGAGAGGAGTCGCATTTCTGAGGGGTAATTTCGGATACGCCAGACCATAATATTCTCACTTTGGGTTAGGTTGATTGTGCAACCTAAAATATAAGCTCAAAAGCCCCCCTGTTGGTAGAACGAATGGGGGATAAACGATAGGCCGTTTGGGTGATTTAATTTTGTTTTAAAAAACTCAAACTGCTCAGCTTACAGAACGGTTCGCGGTCAAATTTGGGGCGGTAAATAAGCTGAGAATTTTGTAATGGTAGAACAAATGAGCTAAATATATGTTATAATGAAGCGATTCGTTATTTTAGCTGACCGACACGCCGATGAAACTTGACGACGTTCAAAATCACCTCAAACGAAAATTGGCGAGTGCGAAACTGCGGCAAGTACCGCTCGATCATATCCTGCTGTGCGGCCCGCGCGAACTGACTCAGGATATTTTCTGGTATCTATCCGTTCAAGCACAGGTTCGGGCGCGGGTATTCGCGGCAGCCAGCTTTCGAACCCCTGGCGACCTCAACGCCGTGCTGACTCACCTGAAAATGGGAAGCGTCCTCTACATTGACGAGATTCACTGTCTGAAGAGGTGGGTTGTGCCGGTGCTCTCGTCGGCGATGCAGGATTTTGCGCTGGATGTGGTGTTGGGTAAAGCGCCACATGTGAAAAATGTCCGGCTCAATCTGCCCCCGTTTACCGTGTTGGCGGCGACCACACGCCCAACCCTGCTGGCGTATCAGCTTCATACGCTGTTCCATACCGAATATCAAATCCACCAGCGATAGGGCGACTGGCTGAGGCCGAGCGACAATCTCATTGTCCGTTGTGACACTCTGCTACGGCAAAAGCCGTGCAGCTTCTACCGCACGCTTGCGCTTACCTTTGCCATTCGGCTGCGGCAGCGGCGCTACGTTAGGCGGTACGGATGCGTCCCATCCAGCTCGGTTTAAGATATTCATCGCCGCGTTGTGGTCTCTGTCGAGCGAGAGGCCACACGCACATTCAACCCAGCGGGTCGAAAGGTCGAAGTCCTGGAATAAGTCACCACAAGTCGAGCAGCATTGAGACGTATAGGCCGGGTCTACCAACACCACCTGACGACCAGCGTCTACCGCTTTGCTCGTCAGCAGTTGTTTGAACAGTCCCCAGCCCGCGTCCAGAATGCTCTTGCTCAGGTGATGGTTGCACACCACATTCCTGATCTTCAAGTCTTCCAGTGCAATCCGATCATAGTTTTGCACCAGCCGGCAGCTGAGTTTGTGGGCGAAGTCAGCACGCTGATTCTTCACCTGCTCCTGCTGGCGTTGGACACACAGCAGCGCTTTTGCTCGGTTCTGACCGCCTTTCTGTTTGCGCGCCAGCGAACGCTGCAACACACGCAGCTTTCGTTGCCCATCCCGGTAGAACTGCGGATATTCCACCTTTTCCCCTTCAGACGTGGTGATGAGCGATGCGATACCCACATCCACGCCAATGGGGCGTCCCGTTTTCGGCAGTTCCGGTTTATCGGGGATTTCGCAGACGAAACAGGCGTACCAGCGTCCGGCTTTGTAGATGATGGGAACCGTCTTAACCTTGCCTTCCAATTCTCGATGCCAGCGCACCGCCACCCGTCCGATGCCGAACAGCTTCAAGCGCCGTCCCTCCAGCTTCGCCCCGACACCAAACTGCTTAAACGCAAAGCTGTGGAAGCGATGGCGTCCTTTGAAGCGCGGATAGCCCAGCTTTTCGCCAGCTTTGACGCGGCGAAAGAAGGCTTTGAATGCCTTGTCCAGATCGTCGGCTACCGTTTTCACCAAACCACAGGATATACTCTCTGCAATTCTGGCTAAAGCCGGGGACGCTTTCGTCCTAAAGTGGCATGGCTTTTTCGCGGGCCAAAGCCCTAATAGATAATGTTCATTCGCTATACTGGCGATATTTTCACCCAATGATATGCTGATGTAAAGTCTCGAAAGAAATTGGACAAAACAGGCTATTCGTAGGGCGAGTCTCAGACCCGCCCCTACAAAAATATTCGAGCCTCTACACAAGTGGGTAATGTTTTAGCCTTGTTTTCAGCTATACTCGCGATGTTTTCATGCATCTTAGGAAAATGAACATGCAAGGTAATTCTTCCTTACCGCGCATCAACAAACGTTATAACGTTATTGACCGTATCGGTGCGGGCGGTATGGGTGTCGTCTATCGCGCCTATGACCGGCTCACGGGGCAGATCGTGGCGCTCAAACGGGTTACGATACCCAGTGAGCGATCCGTATTCGCTTCGACGGGCGCATATGACGATTTTCGCTTGTCCCTGGCGCAGGAATTTCGAATGCTGGCCTCGCTGCGCCACCCCAACATCATCAGCGTTCTGGACTACGGCTTTGACGACGAACAGCAGCCTTTTTTCACGATGGATTTACTGGAAGGCGCACAAACGATTCTGGATGCGGCGGAAGGGAAGCGCCTTGCTGAACAAATTGACCTGCTGGTACAGATGTTGCAGGCGTTGGCCTATCTGCATCGTCGCGGCGTTGTCCACCGCGATGTCAAGCCGGACAATATTCTGGTTATTAATGGGCAGGTCAAAGTTCTCGACTTTGGCCTTGCGATGGCACGCGAAAAGCTGAATGACATCAGCAATTTAATGGCGGGGACGCTGGCCTACATGGCTCCTGAAATTATCGAAGGTCATCTCCCCAGCAAAGCCTCCGATCTTTATGCTGTCGGCATCGTGGCATTCGAACTGTTCACAGGCCAGCATCCCTTTACGATTACCAGTGTGAACGGCTTGCTGAAGTCCATTGTTGAAGACCCGCCCAATATCGAACTCCTCGACGCCTCCGAAAATCTCATCTACGTGATCCAACGCCTGCTGACGAAAGACCCACGTGAACGCTATTCCGACGCGATTGAAGTCATCCATGCCCTGACCGAGCAGGATGCCCAGTCTGAATCCGACGCGATCCGCGAGAGTTATCTGCAAGCGGCGCAGTTTGTCGGGCGCGAAGGCGAATTCAAAAAATTGACCGATGCCGTGCAGCGCATCGTCGTTGGCGGCGGTGGGTCGGCGTGGCTCATTGGCGGCGAAAGCGGTGTGGGCAAGACACGCCTGATGGAAGAAGTGCGGATTCACGCGCTGGTCGAGGGGGTGATGGTGCTGCGTGGGCAGGCCATAGATCGCGGCGGCGCGCCCTATCAGCTCTGGCGGGATATGCTGCGGCGGCTGTGCCTGACGACTATCCTGACCGACCTGGAGGCCAGCACACTCAAGCTGCTGGTGCCAGATATTGATATTTTGCTGGGTCGCAGTGTTGCCAACGCGCCTGCCCTCGAACCGCAGTCGGCACAGAATCGCCTGATCGGGGTCATCGAAGATGTTTTCCGTCGTCAGATGCAGCCGATGGCGCTGCTGCTGGAGGATTTGCAATGGGCGGGTGACAGCCTTGTGATCCTGAAGGCGCTGGCGCGCGATATTTCGTCGATCCGAATGCTGATTATCGGCGCATATCGTGACGATGAATCGCCTCACCTGCGGGCGGAATTTCCTGATATGGAATTTATTCGGCTGGAACGCCTGAGCAGCGACGCGATTGCCAACCTGAGCGCATCCATTCTGGGCGACGAGATCGGACGCAGGGAGGATGTTATCACCCTATTACAGCGCGAAACCGAGGGGAACGCCTATTTTATTGTCGAGGTTGTGCGCGTACTGGCAGAAGAAGCCGGACAGCTTGCGCGTATCGGCGATATTACCCTGCCGCATCACGTTTTCGCGGAGGGCATGAAAACTGTTATCCAGCGGCGTCTCAGCCTGGTGCCAGCCGATGCGCAGATTCTCCTCAAAGCCGCAGCCATCGCTGGACGCGAACTCGATTTGAACGTGCTGCGCATTGTTTACCGTGAGTCGCTCCCCAGGACGGCAGCCGAAGCCGATTTGCGGGCCGCCAGTGAGCGAAAAAAGCGCGACAAAAAGACAGGCCGTGTGGATCGCAAACGCATTACGGCCTTTACGTCCAATG
>Ga0268299_1002161_pt1 | contig 25756 bp, 21 predicted proteins | sample NOBtaG_FD_193484 | JGI IMG/M metagenome (GOLD analysis project Ga0268299, IMG submission 193484) | Activated sludge microbial communities from bioreactor in Nijmegen, Gelderland, Netherland - NOB reactor | ecosystem: Engineered > Bioreactor > Aerobic > Activated sludge | place: Netherlands...
CCTGTCGCTCCTGTTGCTCCTGTCGCTCCTGTTGCTCCTGTTGCTCCTGTCGCTCCGGTTGCTCCGGTTGCTCCTGTTGCTCCTGTTGCTCCTGTTGCTCCTGTTGCTCCTGTTGCTCCTGTTGCTCCTGTTGCTCCTGTTGCTCCTGTTGCTCCTGTTGCTCCTGTTGCTCCGGTTGCACCTGTTGCTCCGGTTGCACCTGTTGCACCTGTTGTTCCGCTTGCACCAGTTGCACCAGTTGCACCTGTTGCACCTGTTGCTCCGGTTGCACCGGTTGCAGAAATATTAAAATTTACAACAGGGACAACTTGGTTATCACCTGTTAAAGTGTATCGTCCTGTTATAGGTGTACTAAAAGCAGTTAAATTCACCAAAACAACACCTTGACCCGCTAATGAACCGGAAGTGAAGTCTATATGAACTGAAAATGAATCTCCTGCTACAAATGTTCTATTTGGGCCTACATAAGTAACAGCAACTTCACCGGTTTGAGTAGGACCTTGGACTAAAAATTGAATTGGACTAAATCCAGAGGGTGAAGGTTGAGAAACAAAAACTTGTGGATTGACCGATGTTACCGTCCCAAGAGTAGTATTAAAAGTTATACTAAATCTATCACCATTGGCTATGGTGTTGCTACCGCCAACATTAGTAACACTAACAACAGCACTAGTTGTTTGTGATGTTTGAAAAATACCTGGTTCTACTGTTACATTAGGTATTATTCCTGTGGCTTGTGCTTGGGTTGGGAGCGGCCATAACGGGCATAATAAGAGGCTCAATAATATACAGAGACCTACTTTGAGCTTGTGCATTTTTTCCTCCTTGTTTTCTTCTTTCTTTTGGTTATGGCTTTCTCTGCTGAGTTTGGACCTTAATTTTTATATTAAGATTTTCCGAACAATTATAATAGTAAGTACAAAAAAGTACAAAAATCTTTCACTAATTGTAAAGTTCAAAGAAATTATAATTGTCTAGCTATGGCTAATAATAGTAGAAGTTGTCTATCATTAAAACAAAAACTTTTACCATTATGCTATCTTTTGTAAGTAATTAAAAACAAAGTATAGTTTGATAAAATTAAAATTACTACTAAATATTTCATTTAGCTGTAATTAGCAAGTTTTTCTCTCAAAAGAAAAATCTTTGCTAATTACGTAATCTTTCTCCCTTTTCAACTTTTGTTACATAGTTAAATATTCCTAATACTAAAAAAGGGTTATTTATTATTTATAAGCAGTAAAAATGTTTTATTTTTAATTTTCTCTAAGCTCTTTTCTGTTAAATAGTTATTTGTTAATGTCTAAGGCCAAACTCCGCACCAAAATTTTTATTTTATTATTTTAAGGAGAAAGTCACCGTGAAAATACTCTATTTGTTACTTGGTCTGTTGATATTAGTGCATAACCAAGTTGTTTATGGGCAAAAAGCTACATCAGAAGAAAAAAAAGATCCTTTAAGCTCTTCAACTTTTGGAGGCTTAAAATTTCGTGCCATTGGCCCAGCATTAACTTCTGGCCGTATAATCGCTTTTGCTGTAAACCCTAGCGATCGTAGCCAATATTATGTTGGAGTAGCATCTGGAGGTGTCTGGAAAACTACAAATGCTGGTACAACTTGGACACCTGTTTTTGATAATGAAGGATCCTATTCCATAGGGGCTGTTACTCTAGATCCAAAAAATCCCGCTACAGTTTGGGTAGGAACAGGGGAACTTAATTCACAACGTAGTGTTGCTTATGGTGATGGAATTTATCGTTCTGATGATGGGGGTAAAAGCTGGAAAAATATGGGATTAAAAACCTCAGAACACATTGCCCGTATCATTATTGACCCACGTAGTAGCAACACTCTTTATGTTGCATCTCAAGGCCGTTTATGGGGCCCGGGCGGAGAGCGAGGTTTATTTAAGACTACAGATGGAGGAAAAACATGGAAAGCATCCCTAAGCATTAGTGAAAATACTGGTGTAACAGATGTTATCCAAGATCCTGTTAATCCTGATGTGCTTTATGCTGCTGCTTATCAACGCCGTCGTCATGTTTGGACGTTGATTAATGGTGGCCCGGAAAGTGCTATCTATAAGTCTACTGATGCTGGAGAAACTTGGACAAAACTAAAATCAGGTCTACCAAGTGATGACCTAGGTAGAATAGGATTAGCAATTTCTCCTGTAGATAATAAAGTTCTTTATGCAACTGTTGAAGCAGCAAATAAAAAAGGTGGTATTTTCCGTTCTACAGACTATGGAGCAACTTGGGAAAAGAGAAATCCTTTTGATGCTACCGCGCTTTATTATTCACAAATAGTTGCAGATCCTAAAGATGTTGATCGTCTTTATATTCTTAATACCTTTCTAATGGTATCTGATGATGGGGGTAAAACCTTAAATAGAGTTCCTGAAAAATTTAAGCATGTCGATACTCATGCAATGTGGATTGATCCTAAACATCCAAATTACTACCTAGTTGGTTGTGATGGTGGAATATATGAAAGTTTTGATCGTGGAGAAAATTGGAATTATAAAAGCAATTTATCTGTCACGCAATTCTATGATTTAACAGTAGATAACGCCACACCTTTTTATAATGTCTATGGTGGAACACAAGATAACTTTACTTTAGGAGGCCCTTCTCAAACCCGTAGTGCTTCAGGTATTACCAATGCAGATTGGTTTGTTGTCGTTGGTGGAGATGGTTTCCGCGTCCAAGTAGATCCACAAGACCCAAATATTATTTATGGTGAAAGTCAATATGGTGGACTAGTTCGGTTTGATAAGCGAACAGGTGAATTTATTGGCATCAAACCACAAGAAGCAAAAGGGGACGCGCCGCTTCGTTGGAATTGGGACTCACCCTTAATTATTAGCCCTCACTCAAACACTAGACTTTATTTTGCGGCTAATAAGCTTTTCCGTAGCGATGATCGCGGAAATAGTTGGAAAGTAATAAATAATGAGCTATCACGGGCAATTGACCGCAATAAATTACCTGTTATGGATAAAGTTTGGGGTGTTGATGCAGTAGCAAAACATGCTTCTACTTCTTTTTACGGCAATGCTACAGCACTAACAGAATCACCTAAAAAAGAAGGCTTAATTTATGTTGGTAGCGATGATGGTTTAATTCAAATTACTGAAGATGGTGGAAATAACTGGCGTAAAATAGAAAAATTTCCTTCCGTTCCAGATACAACTTATGTAACTAGACTTTTTGCTTCTCAGCACGACACTAACACAGTTTACGCATCATTTGATAACCATAAAAATAGCGACTTTAAGCCCTATTTGTTAAAAAGTACTGACACAGGAAAAACCTGGTCAGCCATTGCTAGCAATTTACCAGAAAACGGGCCTGTTTTAGCTTTTGCCGAAGATCATATCAACCCTAACTTACTATTTGTTGGTACAGAATTTGGACTATTTTTTACAATTGATGCTGGTAAGAAATGGATTCAATTAAAGTCTGGTCTTCCAACCATTGCAATAAAAGACCTTGTAATTCAAAAAAGAGAAAATGATCTTGTATTAGCTACTTTTGGCCGTGGTTTTTATATTTTGGATAATTATTCTCCTTTACGCACAATTACCCAAGATCTACTTTCCCAAGAAACAGTAGTTTTTCCAGTTAAAGATCCTTGGTGGTACATTCAAGCTGAACCATTAGGAGGACAAGGAAAATCTTTTCAAGGTGACAACTTCTTTGTAGCAGATAATCCTGCATTTGGCGCAACCATTACTTACTACTTAAAAGATTCTCTAAAAACCAAAAAGCAAAAAAGACAAGAAGCTGAAAAAGAAGCCGAAAAAAATAAACAAACTGCTCCTTATCCAACACCTGAGCAACTTCGAGCAGAAGATGAAGAACCGACCCCGGAAATTATACTAACTATTACTGATTCTAATGGTAATGTTGTTCGCAAATTTACTGGCCCAGCATCCGCTGGTATAAATCGAGTCACTTGGAATTTACGCTATCCTCCTGTCTCAGTTAACAGCCGTCCAAATACAGAAGGAGAATTAGCAGCTAGTTCTTTAGTTTTACCTGGTACTTACAAAGTTTCTTTAGCAAAACAACTAGATGGTCAAATAACCCCTATAGGTGAGTCCCAAACTTTTACTGTAAAAGTCTTAGACACTCAGCTAGCTACACAAAGCGACCGAGTTGCACATGTTGAATTTCAGAAAAAAGCTGTTAGCCTGCAACGTGCTGTATCAGGAGCATTACAGACAGCAAATGAATTAAAAGTGCGCCTTGGTAACATTAGACAAGCAGCTAAAAACTCAAGCGCACCTGATAATAAGCTAATTACGGATTCTTTAGCAGTAGAAAACAAACTAAATGAAATTCTTCTTCGCTTACGTGGTGATAATTCTTTGCGTTCTCGTAATGAAAATGTCCCTATTTCCATTGCTGAACGTGCTAGCAATGTTGTTGATGATCAATATCTTTCCACTGCACCACCAACACAAACGCAGCTTGATTCTTATAAAATTGCATCTGAAGAGTTTACTCAAGAATTAAACAAACTTCGCACTCTACTAGAAGTAGACATTAAAAATTTAGAAAAAGCCTTGGATGCTATTGATGCACCTTGGACACCAGGAAGGCTTCCTGACTGGAAAGAAAAATAACTCTTAAACCCACCTAAAAAATCTATTAGCACAAGTTTTTTGCTTGTGCTAATAGACCCAGCAAAATTAATTAGCCTTTATAAAGTATGTCCTTGCTAAAAATTAGGAAAAAATTTACTATTTGCCTTACCTAAAACATTCCCAACTCAAAATTTTCCCATTTCCATTTAAGGAGATATTGCTGTCCATGTCTTCCAGCCAAACATCATCCAACGCTGCAAATGAAGCATTTAATCAAGTTTTACGTGCAATGATTTCTGTCTCTGACAAAGTAAGTGACTTGATTTTTTCACCTGGTCGCCCACCTCAAGTTGAGTTACTAGGTCAACTCCGCGCCGTAAAATTACAAGGATTAGAAATGTTAACCCCTGGTCATACCAAATCTATTTGTGACCTAATGACGGCTAACAATACTGTAGCTAGAGAAAAATTAGAAAAGTCTGGTGCTGCGGACTTGTCTTATAGTGTGCCAGGATTTTCAAGGTTTCGGGTCAATATCTTTATGCAGCGCGGAACTCATGCTATTGTAATGCGGGTAATACCTAATCGAGTACCTACATTTGTAGATCTAGGTCTACCCAATCAACTTAAAAGTATATGTGACTTAAAAAATGGGATTGTTTTAGTCACCGGCCCAACAGGAAGTGGTAAATCTTCTACCCTAGCAGCAATAATTAATATGATAAACGAGAGACATTTCTATCATATTGTCACCATAGAAGATCCTATTGAGTTTATCCACCAGCATAGAAGCTCAACTATTCATCAACGGGAGCTTTATGCTGATTGTCCTGATTTTAAGAGTGCGTTGCGTTCTGCACTTCGTCAAGCTCCAAAAGTAATTTTAGTAGGTGAAATGCGAGATATGGAAACTGTAGAAATTGCTTTAGAAGCGGCTGAAACAGGTCACTTAGTTTTATCAACTCTTCACACAATTGATGCAGCTAGAACAATTGAACGTATCATAGGCGTTTTCCCAAAATCAGAAGAACATATTGTTCGTATTCGCCTATCACAAACTTTCCGCTATATAATTTCCCAACGCTTAATTCCTCGTGCTGATTTGCAAGGTCGTATGGCTGCAATTGAGATACTTAAATCCACACAACGCACCCGCGATTATGTAGAAAAAGGCGAACAAAGCGGTAAAACCCTTGTTGATGCAATGCGAGATGGTGCTATAGATGGTATGCAGACTTTTGATCAAGTTTTAGAAGATCTTGTACGTAGTGGAACTATAACTGTACAAGACGGCATCAACTATTCATCTAATCCAGGCAATTTTCAATTGGCTATTTCAGATTATGTTGACCAACTTGCTACACAAGAAGCTATGGCCCCACCTAGCACATCAACATCAGGTTCATTTAAGGAATTACCCGACGGTTTTGAGAGATAAACTAAATTTAGGGGTGTAAAGAAAAACACTTACACCCCTAATCTAAAATACTTAAAATATAAAACTACCCATATTAGAGCTAAGGCCATCAACAACAAGTCTGACACTATTGCTAGAGCCTTTAATCAAATTAAGCTTTTTCTTATTGCCTTTGATAGTAAATGTTGTATTGGTGACACTACGAGGTGTAATTGTGATTAACTTGTCATTGATAAATAGCTGCAAATTGTTAGCACCGTTGGACATAAAGCCTATGCCATTGATGGTTAATATCTTAGCTTGAAATGAAGCTTGGGTAATGGTTGGGTTGATTGTAAATTGAGCCGTTGCTTGACCTGTATTTCCTGCTGTGTCTGTTGCTGTTATTCGTACTATTGCTTGTGGTGTTGTTAAGCTTAACCCAGCAATATTGTTGAGTGTAAAACTACTATCTGTTGCTCCAAAGCTTGCTACTTGAGTAAAACTTTGTCCGCCATCAATTGATAGCAATAACCCTTGAGAGATAACAGCCCTGTTATCAGTGCTTTGCCAGTTGACTTGGATAGGTTGACCTGCCATAACTTGTTGATTTGATGTTGGTTGGCTAATGGTTACTGTTGGTGCAAGGTTGTCAACTGCTGATTGAATGCGAAAGTTGTTAGCTGTAATTGCTTGAGATGAATTACCAGCAGCATCCCTAACAATTAAGCGAAGGCGAGCTTGATTTGTTTCAAGTGTTTGAGGAATTGCAAAATTAAAGCTTTGAGTTGAACCGGACAAACCTGTTGCTAGTGTGGTTGTAAAAGTCATGCCTCCATCGGTTGAAAGAGACAAGTCTTGAGCAACCACCCCTACATTATCATTTGACATCCAGCTTATTGCTAAATTGCTGCCACTGTTGAAGTTTTCGCCGCCCATTGGAGCAATAAAATTAACTGTAGGTGCTTGAGTGTCGTTATTGCCACTTCCACCCATTCCAATAGTAAAATTACCAGTAATTGAGTTAGCCCTTTTAGCCCCAAGGTCAACGGTTGAGACTCTAATTTGAGCTTTGTTAGCAACTTGGATATTTGGCACTGTCCAGTTAAAGTCTCTAGCGTCTGCTCTAAGTTGTTCTGCTCCAGGAATAACCGTAAAAGTCTGTCCGCCGTCGGTTGATAGTTCTACCCTGTGACTAGCAATTGAAAAGCTTTGAGGTGCAACCGTTGTTTGCCATTCTATTCTAAAGCTTTGTCCCGGCATTAGCTGTTGATTGGCTGTAGGGCTTGTTACTTGAATATTTGGCGGTTGCCCTATTGTAAAATTCCCCGCTAGCTCTATACCATTGCAATTTTGCTCACTTGAATTAAATTCAAGCCTTTCAAAAATAGTGGTATCTGTTTTAAGGTCAAAAATCGACCTTCCTGCAAAAGGAGTAATATAAATTAAGTTTCCATCTGGTGATATAGCAAATGCTTGTATAGTAAGAGCATTAGATATAAATATTTTGGTTAATGTTTTAGAAGCAATTGAATATCTATATAAATCATTTCCGTTTAATTCAGCAAAATAAAGTGTACCATCAAAATTGAACTTAACGGCTGTTGTAGTAACAGTTCTTGTACTTGTAAAACTAACAGTATCAATTACTTGTAAAGAAGAAGTATCAATAATAACAACACTTTTATTGGTATCATTATTGACACCAAATGCTAATAATTTACCATCTGGAGAAATATCTACTAACATCGCCCTAATAAATTTATTAAGAGGAAGATTATTGATCGTGGCTATAACTCTTCTAGCTTGAATATCATAAACACTAACAAACCCATCTGAAGCAATATAAGCAAGTGTTCCATCTAGACTAAAAGTTACATCCCTAGGACTAGTAATATTTATTGTATTAATAATTCTAAAAGTTTGAGGGTCTATAGTAACAACCATATTATCAAAACTAAGTATTGCCCATATCAACCCATCTGGTGCTAGCCTTATGTTAAGAATAGCAAGCGTATTAAGTACTATTTTGGCGGTATTTTGTCGCAAATCTACAGCGATTAATCCTAAGTTCCCTCCGTTAAAACCAGGTAATGATCGCGTTATAAAGGCTCTTGTTTTATCTTTTGATAGTTGTATAGTACCTCCTGCTACTCCTAAACTAATTTGTTCTCTTTCTAAACCTGTTAAACCATCAATAATGGATAAATTACCATCAAATTGGGGAAAAGTGCCACGATTAATTATTCTATAGATAGTTGGAGGTGCATTTTGTTGAGCAAAAATACTAATATTAAAGACAAAAAGAGTACAAAGTAAGCCTATAAGCCACTTAATCATAAGAATTTCTCCCAAATATATTGTTATTAGTTATAAGTTGAACCAATGTGGGTAATTCTAGCCGTTAGGAAAAATACATAACCTGATGGATCAAGCCCTGATATTCCTTGTTTTCCCGTATTTGCAGAAGCACACCCTATTTGTGGACGGGTTGAGTTTAATCTTACCAATCTAAGGGTTTGATCATTTTCTGCTGGACATTCTAATGTAGTAGACAAACCCCCTGACGTACATAAACCATCAATTCTAAGTCCAGGAGGTAAGCTATTAGGAAAACCATTGCTAGCAGCACTTCCAAGAACACCAACAGCACCAGTAGCATTATCTTGCGCAACAAGAAGTACACATTCAGAGCCAAATCTTCTTATAAATGGATTGTTTAGATCATCTGGACAAGGAACAATGTTAGTTTCGTCGAAATCGCAAGCATTCCCAGAACCATTAATGCCATTTGCATAGAAATTATTAGTTAAGGTAACGTCATAGTAAATAACTAAACCTCTTGTGATTTCGCCTTTGTTGGTTTGCATTGCTACATCAGCGCGGACTGACCATTGATATTTCTCTTCTCTTTGGTTTCCAAGTCTTCCTCGTGGCATTATTTCTTGACCTATGTAAGTTGTTCTTAGTGTATATTCATAAGAATTTTCTGTTTGATAAATAATTGATTTTCTTGCTTCCTCTAATGATGGATCGCTAAGAGGTATATTATGTTCAGGATATGCTTCTGATAGATAATCAATTGTTTTGTTAGTCGCTCCATTTAAACCATCAAAAAGCTTTTCTGGTTCACATAAACCAAATTGATTTTCAAGATTGCCTGATGAGCCTAATGCGGCAGGAGGAGTAAGGACACCTTGGCAAACATAAGCTTGTCCGCTTTGCGCTTTTCTTAAATGATCAATTAATTGTTGCTGGATTTTAGGGTAAATTGCTTTTACTATTTTATGGCGTATTGGGCTGGATGTTGCCATTATCATATTTTCTGAACGTGTTACAGCTATGTCTAAAGCGACATTTTGTAAATGTGCAGTAGTTCTAAGTGCTGGTGCTATGCTTGCTGATGTTGCTATTATCATTATAAATACTGTAGTAACAAGTATTGCCCAACCTTGACGGCTATTAAGCTTTCTTAATACTCTTTTAGATTTTTCTCTTAATAAATTGTTGTTCATAATATCCCCTTATTCCAAGTTACGTACAGCAATTGGAAAGTTAATCGTGGCTTTACGATTAATTACTTCTGAAGTAATTCCAGCAGGCAAAGAACGTATTAGTGTAACATTAATTGAGCTAACATCATTAAGCCAACTAACTAGTGGTGTGTTTGGTGTTGGAACTACAGTTCCATCTTTTAATTGGTAGGTTACGCTAATAGAATCAATTTCACCTAATCTGCCTTCTGAACCACCTTGGACAACAAAATTGCCATTTCCATCAGGTAAAATTACCCCGCCATCATTTCTTACAACTCTGCTACTCATTTGGTCTTGCTTTAAGTAAAAACTCGCTATTTTAACAGGTATAAGAATTGTTCCAAGACCAAATAATGTACGAGGTGAAAGGGTTGGATTTATCGCACCTGGAATAACATCAACACATTCTCCATTTAGGCATAAATCATAAGTAACATTAATAAATTTACGTGCTGTTGTTCCTGTGCCTTGTGAACTTTGAGTTGCGCTTACTATTTTAACAAAGCGGGAAATTGGTTTAGCTGGTTCTACTGCATTGTCTGGCTGATAGGGTGGTGTACTAACTAACAACATCACTTCGCCAGGTTGAAACATATCTACGCTAGGAATCCAAGATAAACCGTTTAAGGTCTGCTCTTGAGGGACATTTGGAGCAATATCATTTTCATCTCCGCTTGTTGGATCAGGTGTTGAAGTTCCTCTAGGAGTTGGGCTAGAAGATGGTAATGGAGTTGGAGTTGGAAGATCTTTAACTGGTGGACGTTGATTTTGCTCTGTTGTTGTTAAATTATCTTCTTTATCAGATCCAGCACCAGGTAAAAGAGTAGTTGAAACATTGGTAGGAAGCGCAATTTTAGCAATTCTTAAGCTACCTATTTGATTAGACATTTCAGCAACAGAAAACCGAGGACGTTTAGCATCTCCATAAATAACGGTAAAAGCGTCAAAACCATTGACTTTATAAGGTGTTACAACGCCTAAAGTAATTGGTGTTAGTTGCCCTTTATCATTAGGCATTGAACCAATTGCTGGCAATATTGGAGTATTAAAAGATTGTCCGTTAGAAGTGGCTAGACCTCGTGCTGGTAAAGTTGTCAAAGCTTTTTCTAGGGAAGCTTGGGTATTAGTTATTGATTTTTCAAGAGTAACTATTCTTTCTTGTCGAAGATCTAATTTAAGCCATTTAATGTAAAGACTTACTAAAGTGGTTAGTAAAAGTGTACCTATAACAAAAACTACAATTGCTTCTACTAAGCTAAATCCTTTATGGTGGGAGGAATATCTTAATGTTTTGTTTTTCATATCATTATTCCTTTACTTTCTAGTAGTTCCATCGGATTTAGTGATGATTTGTGTACGAGCAATGGTCTTAGTGTCTTGGTAAACTACTATGACATAAGCAGTTACATCTTTAGGATTTGGGAAATCTTTTTTGACTAACCATTGACGGCGGAATTTAGGAATAAGGGAATTGCTTGGATTAAGCACATTTGAAGTGGAACAATCTAACGTAGTCCCCCCCCCGTAATTTTGCTTGTTATTTTGATTAAGATTATTTATAGGATCGGTTTTGGCTGTTTTACCTTTGGGATTATCATCTTTGCCACCTTTACCATCATCATTAGGATTTTGAGCAAAGGAACTTAGAAGACAGCCAGACTCATTAAGTAAGTCAAAATAACCATTTATTGGGTTGTTAGGATTGATTGATCCAATTTGAGTTTGATTTTTAGGGATAAGGTTAACTTGATTAATGCTATCGTTATAAAGTTCGCTAGCTTTTTTTAATGATAGAACGTTGACATCTACAAATTTTTGTACAAACCGACCATTGTTTATTGTGGTTAGCATAATTTTTCCAAGGCCACCAAACATAATGCCAATAAGAATTGCAGCTATCATATATTCAACTAAAGAAAAGCCACGTATGTTTGACCTAGTTAAAAATTTTAGTCTATGAAACATAAAGGTTGTCTCCTAAACACTTTTATTAAACTTAATATATTTATATTAAACTGAATTTATTAGCCAAACGGCGTGTGCATTTTTTATCAAGTATTATTATTATAAGCATGCTATTTAGCTATTGAAAACTATTTTTTCCTGATTTTTGAAAAATTTTTTGGAGTTTGATTTTGGACAAAAGCAATTGCTATGCCTCATATTGGTTAGTTAAATAAATAAAGCACTTAGAGCAAATTTAATTTTATAAAAGCTAAAAATTAAAAATGTCTGCCATTTTTGGCAGACTAAATTATTGGCAAACTTGGCAATGCTGCCAAAAATGGCAGTATCCTTACAAACTACTTACGCATAATTTCTGCTATGGGTGTGTCTCTACCTTCACTAGTAGTTAATATGGATTTTCCATCTAAGTTATAGCAAATTGCTTCACCTTGAAATCTAAGGTTAATTTCTACTAAAGAAAGAGGTTGTTTCCAAATATTATCAAAATTACTTTCTCCGTTTGGCAAGCACAATTCATAAGCTCGTTGATAATCGCAAAGTATTATTCTTTGCCCATCAGGTGAAATGTCTCCTCCTGTAAGGCGATTAAAAAAAGTAACTGGTGTAGGTAAAGGAAGTTCTGTAATAAAAGTAAGTGTAGTAGTACTATTTAAAGAAAGCGGAAAGCTAGCCTTATAAACTCTTGCTGTTTCTGTTTTATCGCTAGTAGGAGCAGCTATTTTAGTAACAATATAAAGATCCCCTGTTTTAGGATGTACTAGTAAAACCTCTGCATCATATTTGCCGTCTGGGTATTTTAATTTAATAGCATTAGATTTTTTGGTCATTCGAGCAGAAGTTTTTGGAGTGTTTGCATCACTAGCAGAAATTTTTGGTTCTAAAAATTGATAAATTATAATTTCTTCTCTTGCCCTAAAATTATCTCCAATATCTGCTAAATAAAGGTAAGATTTATTTTTCTTTGGCCCTGGCCCAATTGCCATATCTTCCCAATCAAAAGCTTTAGCCTTATTTACCCGCCAGACACCTTGTTTTTTACCTTTTCTATCAAAAGCATAAATAAATGGGCCATCTCCAGAATCATTATGCGTCCAATACTGTTTTGGATTAAGACGAGATGCTATAACACCGCTACTTTCATTTACATCTGAATCTGCTAAGTTAGCTATTATTTGTGGTGGTTGAAATTCAGTTAAACATTCTTGGTAAGCAATTTTAACAGCAATATTTGCTCTTATCAGCAAACTATTAACATTAGATATAAAGAAAAATACTAATATTATTAGTAAAAAATGTACTGTTTTCATACATAATCCTCCGCTAGCTTGCTAAAGCTAAGATAATTGCACTAGTCATACTTCTTAAAATTATATTCGATACGCTCATAAAATATAGTAAGAAAAAATATTAATCGATACAAATGCAGCAATATGTTAGAATGACCTGAAATTTTTCGAGTGATTATCAAATGTTTTGGGGCTAATTATCCCATCTTTAGTCAAAAAATAAAATCAAAGCTAGCAAAACTTTGTCAGTAGTAGCCCCTATTAGCTTATTTTCGGAGATTAATAAATGTCACTGCTTCGCTCTGTTTTGAACTCTATTGAGCCTTTAACTAAAACCTTAGCTAAAACCCACTTGGTTAGTCTTATCATTTATGATGTTAAGAAAACCAAATTGATCCAAGCAGGCCCTGAATCAGTGCTTCAAACTGAGGCTTGTGCCACTGTGCTTTGGGAACAGGCCCAACATAGCAAACCTGTTAGTTTTGATCGTATGATTGATGGTTTTTATATTTCAGCTTATAAAATTTACGATAATGCTAATAATATAAGCATGTTAGTTACTATGGCTCGCTTGCCTGAATCTGCACTTTCTGATCAACTGCAAAATGAGCTTTTAGATTCATTAGCAAAAACAGTTCAAAGTTGTTTACAATGGGCAGGGGCCCAGCGTTCTGCTGTTTTAGAGTTAATGGAAAAGTACGAAGAACTAACCTTGCTTTATGACATTAGCGAAAGACTAGAAGGACTACCAAGTTTTGATGAAGTAGCTAATGAAATGCTTAAACAAGCTACCTCGCGTGTTAAATGTAAAGCTGGACGTTTAGTTTTAGTTGAAGAAAGTGGAAATTACCAACAACGTCTATTTGCTCAAAAAGATAGCGTTATCCCTCAATCAGCTATTAGTTATTTAGGTCAAGAAGATACAGCTACACTTTGTCTAACAAAACCCGTCACCCAAATAGTAAATGACCCTTTTAATATTGGTGAATCAACTGCATTAACACAATTACATGTTCCTGTTTGCTTAAAAGAAACTCCTATAGGGGTTTTAAGTCTATTTCGTCTTTTAAGCTCTCCTTTTAAGGCTTCTGACAAAAAAATTGCAGAAATGCTTGCCCGTCAAACTGCTGGAAAATTAGAAAGCTCTCGCCTTTATGCAAAACTAGAATCGCTCTTTATGGATTCTATTAAAATGTTAGTTGAATGTATTGATGCTCGTGATACTTATACATCAGGACATTCTTCTCGTGTCTCTATTTATTCGGTTTTCCTGGCTCGCGAAATTGGATTAGCTGAAGATCAAATTAAAACTATTGAAGTTGGAGCATTGCTTCATGATGTAGGTAAAATCCGTATTCGTGACCATATCTTAAATAAACCCGGTCGGCTAACTGACGAAGAACGCCAAATAATACAACAACATCCAGAATTTGGAATGCGTATTGTTGACCATATCAAACAATTACATAATACCGTCCCCTGCATTTATTGCCATCATGAATATTACGATGGTAAAGGTTATCCACGTGGTTTAGGTGGTGAAGATATTCCGTTAATGGGACGAATTGTAACTATTGCAGATACTTTTGATGCTATGACATCTACACGCCCTTATAGAAAAGCTTTGAGCCAAAAACAAGCTTATGATGAAATAATGCGTTTTCGAGGTATACAATTTGATCCACATTTAGCAGAAGCTTTTGGCGAAGCAATTTTACGAGGAGAATTTGATAAGTATATAGAAAATACTGATCCAATTAATACCCAACAAGCTCAAGCCTAACTATAAAGGAACTAGCTTTATGAACTCTAAAGAAAATAATCTATCTATTTTTTGGATAGTTCTTAGCATGGCAATATTTATTGTTACAGAGCTAGCTATTGGTGGAGTAGTTGGAAAAATTTTACCTAATTTTATGTCTATCCCTTTAGGGTTTATGCTAATGGGATTACTACATTTAATGGGTTATTTTGTTGGAGGTTTTTTTATTGGGGCAACATTTCCTAAAAAGCGGCTTTTAGAACCTCCTTTAGGTGCTATTGGATGTGTCTTATTACTTTATATTACTACCTTTTTTGTCCCAATGAGCTTTTATCAGTATAGTTTATGGAAAGTTTTAGGTGCTAGTGTAATATCTTTTATAGTTACTTTTATTGGTACATCTTTAGGAGAAAAATTAACTAGTAATTTAAGCTTTAATAAAAACACTAGTTACGGTAAAAACAGCGAGTTTGAAAGAATGAAAGCCCAATATGAGTTAGGGGAAGGCAAAAAACAAAGTGATGGTTGGTCATATGAAAAAGAGAAAAAGAAAGATTTTACCTTTTAAGATTTATTAAATATCCATCACTCCTTCAACATTCCAAAGCTTTATAATTTGGTCATATCCGGCTGTTGCTATTTGTTTTTCATCAGGTGAAAAATCTACTGTTAACACAGCACTTTCATGACCTTCTATGCTAAATACTGAAACTCCTGTAGCAGTATCCCAAAGTTTTATAAATCCATCCCAATCAGCAGAAACTAAATAATCTCCACGTGAGGAAAAAGCTATTGCCCGGATTGAAGCCTCATGACCTTCTAAAATAGCTAACTCTGATTGACTAGTAACATCCCATAAACGGATTGTATAGTCTTTACCACCTGTTGCAAGTATTCCATCTACAGAACTTGATAAAGTGTTGATACAATGGCTAGGTGCTGAGATTTTACCAGCTAAGCCTTTTTTATTTATATCCCAAAATCTTATGGTTTCATCTACTCCACCAGAAATTAGCAAATTACCATCGCGGGAAAACTCTACGGACTCAACTAGCCTAATATGCCCAGAAAAAGTAGTTAATTTTTGTCTAGCAATAATATCCCAAAGTTCAATATTTGCATCATTTGCAACAGCTAGTAATCGACTATTAGGAGCAAAAGCCAGTGAACGAAGTGAGCCTTGATATTTATCAAATCTAGTTATTTCTTTTTCTGTATTTAGATCCCAAATTCTAACACTTCCATCAGAACTAGCTGAAGCCACTAAGGTTCCATTAGGAGCAATAGCTAAAGCATTAACCGCTAGTTCATGTCCATGTAAAGCACCTCTAACACGTTTTTTCTTTAAGTCCCAAATTTTTATTGCTCCATCAGAGCTTGCAGAAACTAAATATTTTCCATCAGGTGTGTAGTTAATAGCTTTGATTACGTGTTCATGCCCTTGTAAAACAGCTATTTCTTGTAAGAAAATTTCTTCATTAGCAATATTAGTATGTGCTAATAGTTCGCTAGCCTCCAGGTCTAAATCACTCATTTTACTAGCCTGTTTTGCCAATGCTTCAGCAAAACCTTCTGGAGAAAGCGATAAATCCCCTGTTTCAATATCTTGTTCCATAGTTAAAGAAAGAGGATTTTCTTCAGAAATAAAGTTATTTTCTTCCTTTTCATCTTTTTTAGTTTTTTCTTCTTTATTTACTTTTGGAATATCAGAAACCTTAATATCTACAATGGTTTCAGCTTTACGTGATAACTTTAGTATTTCTTCTTCTTCTAAAGCACCTGTTTGACGAGGAGTTGCTAAAATCGAGCGGGGCAAAGGTGGGGGCGGTGGAATAGGTGTAGCAGATTTAGAATTTGGAAAAACATTTACCGATTGTTTATCTAAAAGTATGCTTTTTTCTAACTCCTCATATAGCTGCATCACTGTTTGTTGCCGGGTTTGACGGCTTTTTGTTAGAGCTTTCATTACCACTTCTTCTAGCTCAGGTTTAATGTCTCGTCTAACAGTACTTAACTTGCGTGGAGGGTCAATGGCATGTTGAATAATAACGGCTGAAGGTGTAGGAGCATCAAAGGGTACTTGTCCAGAAAGCATTTCATAAAGCATGACACCCAAACTATAAATATCAGAACGAATATCTAATTCTTCTCCTTTACATTGTTCTGGAGACATATAATGAGGAGTTCCCATTACTAAACCGGGCCCGGTTAAAGTCATAGATTTACCAGACTTTTCCTTTAATTTAGCAATTCCAAAATCTACTACTTTAACCATATCTGGGTTATTTTCACTCGATTCAATAATAATATTATCTGGTTTTAGGTCTCGGTGAATTACTCCAGCATTATGAGCCGCCTGCACTGCTTCACAAACAGGTTTTAATATATCTAGTGTTCGTTTAGGAGATAAAATTCCTAGTTTTTCAATTTCATCACGTAAGGAACGTCCATTTAGTAATTCCATTGCTAAATAAGCACGTCCATTTTCTAGCAAACCAAAATCATAAATTGTAATTACACTAGAATGATTAAGCCGAGCAGCAGCACGAGCTTCACGGCGAAAACGCTCTAATGTCTCACTACTAGAAACATAATCTGGCAAAACTATTTTTAGTGCTACTACTCGGTCAAGCTCTAAATGAGTAGCACGATAAACTGTACCCATACCACCCTGACCAATTAAAGCATCTATTCTATATTTATCTACCATCCTTTGACCAGGAAAAGCTTCAACTAAAAAAATACGATCCTTACTACATCGATCATCAGTATCTTCATAACAAGCTTTGCAAATTGGACAATATTTCATTTTTTGAACACCGCAAATTTTATTGATGTAACGAAATTTTGCTTAGTTTATCATAGCTTAGTTTGTTAGGATAACTTTTTTATCCACTTATATTAGAGAGCCTTTTTCTATTACTTAATACCTAATAAAGTTGCTATATTTTTTCTTAAATAAAAATTTTTCTTCCCTATATTGACACAGTCAAATTCCCTATATATATTTTCTCTTTTACAATCCATTAAAAAATCTCACCCATCCTAACAACTTAATCTAAGTAGGTATTATGACAAAGCCTTTACCAAAACAGCCGCGTTTGTTTGCTCGAATTGCAGTAAATTTCCCAGTTAGAATAAGCACTTTAGATATAAAAGGGAAAAAAATACTTACTCAAGCAATAATTCTTAATGTTAGCCGAGGTGGTGCTGCAATAGAGTTAAATGCTGATACTGATCCAACTAGCACAGTAAAAATTCATTGGCAAGACCAACGTGGTTTACACGAAACCTTAGCACAAGCTCGTTGGAAACAAGTTTGTGGCAATAATATTTGGCGATTAGGTGTAGAAAATACTGAAAATAGTCAGCTTTGGTCAAATTTAATTTATTTTGCTTGTAGAAATCGCAATTGCTAAAAACATTTCTTTGCTACTACTAAACACCATAAATCTGTTATCACTTTATCTATTATTTTTAAGTTTCTACTAATTAGTTTTCTTTCTATATCAATGAAATTATGCTTCAAAATACCAGAAATAATTATATTTCCATCTATTGTTAATCTATCTATTAAATCTGGAAAAAGTTCAGAAATTGCTATAGGTGGTAAATTAGCAATTATTGTTGAATAAGAATTTATTGGGTAATCATTTAACTTAGCTTGCCTTAAGTCAATGTACTTTTCTAATCCATTTAGCCTAAAGTTTATTTTTGCTTGCTTTATAGCATCTTGATAAATATCAAAAGCAAATACTTGATTTTCTCTTTTAAGCTTAAAAGCCGCAATAGCTAGTATTCCAGCCCCTGTTCCCACATCTAAAACCTTTCCATCTTGTAAATATTTTTCTAGCATTTCTATGCACCATTGAGTAGTTGGATGTAAATTAGTAGTTCCAAAAGCAGTAGGGTTACTTGCAGAAAGTTTTATAACTAACCAGTTACGGTCTACTAAATCATTTAAGTTAGTTTTACCATAAACTAAGCGTATTCTTTGTCCTAGATCATAAATAATTTTGGGTGTTTGACGCTTATGTCTTCTAAGAGTTAGAAAATCTTTTGTTATTTTGCAGGTCATAAAATTCTTGTAAATACAAAAATTAAGGGACAATCACTTGTCCCTTAATTTTACTTCTAAGCTTGGATAGATATTTAGGTTTTTAGCCATCAGCTAATTTTTTGATATCTTGCGCCCATTGAAAATATTTACACTTTGCTAAATCTCCAATGGTTTTTACTCTTAAAGCTTTCTCTAAAGCTTTTCCACCTTCTTCAGAAATACCTTGCAACGCGCTAACTGGAGCATCTACAAGTTCTTTAGGTGATTTAGTTTCATATTCTTTATCTAGCATATCTTTCAAATCCATGTTTTTTCTCCTTATAAACCAATTATCAAACTAAAAAATTTAACTACATTAAATTTCTGCGTGTGCGCGTTCTACTAAACTACGCGCCAGGGTTTGAATACCTGTATGTTCATAGTAATTAGTAGTCATATCCAAAAAGGCTCCAATATAATCTAGTTTGCTTTCTGAAACTTCAATAAAGCGTTGCAGATTACTAACCAACATATTTTGGGTTAAGCTTCGTGAACTAACAAAGTTGCTCATCCAACCTTTAACAGAATTAAAACTATCTTTAATAAATCCAACTTGACCTAACGCGCCAGAACCAGGAATCATACTGCTAACATAACTAAAACCAGGATGGCTAGTTAACTCACCAGATTGCAACCTACCAACTATTTCTTCTACTTTAAGAATAAAATCTGGGCCTAAAGGAATAACACCATCAAAGCAAATTAGTGCTGCCATACGCATTAATGAAGCACTGCTATAATCAGCAATAGCTCCCCCAAATTCAGCAATTCCATCTCCAGGAATACCATTTATCTTACTATATGCTACTACTTCGGCTACTAACTTTAAGCATAAATCTATAGCTTGTAGGTTGTCAGCTTTAGGGGTAATTCGATTTAAGAATGAGAGAAAAGAAACACTTTCACCAAATTTATTTACAAGTGCCGCTGAACCAAGCGCACCACCAGCACTATTAACTTTTTGGTACATCCATAAAGCTGTTTGGTAGCCTTGGGATTTATCATTGTAAAGATGTATTGCACGTTCACCAATTTGTTGGATCATATCTTGATCCGTTTCACCAGTAACTTCAATAATGGTATTTTCAAAACCAACAATATTTTTCCATTGACCTGGAATAACAAAATCTAGTGCTTGTAGTGACCTTACAGTCATTCCACCTTTTGGCAGTTCATCTATGATTTCATAAATAGGTTTACTCATCTAAACTCCTTAACTAAGGTATAATTTTGGATTATTACTTAAGTGCTGACAAACCATTAAGATCAAATTTCTTTAACCATGCTTCGCGGTCTGCTTTAGTAAAGCCTGGGTCTTTAGAAATAGCTTTTACTTGAAAACGCTCTGCTACTAAGAGTGTGGTGCCAGTGCTACCTTGGTCAAGAGCAGGAAATCCACCAATTTTTGAAGTAGATTTCTTAAATTTTTCTGCTGCACTAGGATTATTAGCAGTGTCAGAAATAGTTAGTTCTGCTGCATCTTTGCCATCTTTTTTAAGTTTATAAATAGCAAGACCTTCTTTTTCTTGTGCTGCTACACGCTCAAAACCATCACCAGCAGCAGGAAAGAATTTATTAAAAGCACTACCTGCTAATGGTTTAAGATTAGCTGGATCTGTTTTATCGGGGATTGATTGGTCAGGCTTTTCATCCGTATTTTTGGGTTCTTCTTTTTTATCTACTTTCTTACCTGTACTTTCATTTTGCGCTTTATCCCAACGAGATTCTTCTTTTGGCGCGCCACCACAAGCAGCCATTAGTAAAACTAGCACTAATGTTAAAGAAACCCAAATTTTGGAAAAACCTTTTTGTGTGAGAACCATTTTGTCTTCTCCTTCAAGAAAATGTTATGTTTACTTGGAAACGATTTGATTAAATATGCCAATAGTAGATGGTTAGCAATTTTACCAAAACCATTGCTTTCGCCAAAATGGTTTTTACTAAAATTTTTCTAACCAATTGAGCATTCAGACAAGAGGTCTGACAAAAGGGTCATAAACTGCTGTTACTACTAGAAAATGCTTGTATTTAGTTATCAAGCCATTAAACAGGATCTCAGATGAAAATAGTTAAAAAAAACGTTGTCCATTATTAAAAAAATTTTTCCAAAAATTCTATTCTGTAGTCTCTTTTTCTGATTTTAATAAATGCTCCATTGCTCTTAGTACAGCTAATCTAGGTGTTAAACCTTCGGTAAATTCTCCTGTCATCCAGGTAATTCTCCATTTACCTTTAGCAAAATATTCCAAAGTAGGGACAAAACTTCTTTGAAGTAAAAAGGCTAGAGCATCTTCTAAGGTAGGAATAAAATAGCAAATATCTGCTTCAATATATTCCCCCTTATAGCGAAAAATTTCTGGTCTTGTTGCCTGCATATAAGTAACATTTGTTTCCTTTGCATATTCATCAAAATCTTGCCAAGGATCCCGGCGAATCCCCAATTGATGAAGACTTTTAGCTAATTCTACTAATTCTTTTTGATCCATCTCCCGAAAAAAATTACTCATAATCTTAGTTAATGCTCCTAAAGATATTTTTATTATATAAATTAATTTATTAACAAATGGTAACAAAAATAAATTAAGGTAGCCATAACAGCTACCTACAACGAATACTTAAAAAATTAGTCAAATAAAACTACATATTAGCAATTAAATCTTGCTGTTTAGCATTCATATTCTGTCTTAGTGTTTCTAATGATTTTTTAGAAACGGCTCTTAAAGTCTCTAAAACTCCAACTCCTTTATCTGCCACAGCTTCAATAACAGGTTCATCTTTAATAACTAGCTCTTTTTTCATTTCATCTAATGTACAAATATTAGGTAAGTCTCTTTTATTAACTTGTAAAACATAAGGAATTTGATAAAGATTTAACCCATAAGATTGTAAATTATGTTGTAGGTTCCAAAAAGATTCTATATTTGCATCACGTCTATCAATTTGACTATCAGCTACAAAAACTATTCCATCAACTACATTTAAGCCTTTTAAGATAGTTTTGCGGGTAATTTCATAGAAAAGCTGCCCTGGGACGGTATAAAGATTAAATTTTGTTTTATATTCTTCTATTAAATCAAATTCTAAAGCCAAATAATCAAAAAACATTGTTCTATCGGTTTGTGTAGCCAAATTTATTAAATTGCCCCTGGATTTATTTACAGCATGTTGATGTAAATAGCTTAAATTTGTTGTTTTACCACCTTGACTAGGGCCATAGTAAATAAAATTACATGTCATTATACGTGCTTCGTAATCTATGATTGGCACTGACAACCTCCCTTTTTTTGACAAGACTAATGGTACTTTCTCGCCAATCGTTGGACTCTTAGCAACCTAGTCCATACTACTTAAAATCTAAAAAGGCGTGCCATATAGTAACCTGACAGAGCCTATAAGTAAAGATTTTGACTGATTTTAATAGGAAATTTTCGTTGTTAACAGAGTCGCGCCGTAAGGATAATATTTTCAATACAAAAAAAAAAGCGCAATTTTACCAAAATAAGAAAATTAATTTTGCTTGATTTTTCTCTTTAATTAAAACGCTTCTTCAGTGTGTTTAATCATTCGTCCTTCCATCATATAAATAACCATTTCACAAATGTTTGTAGCATAATCAGCCATTCTTTCTAAATGTTTAATTACAAATAATAGTTCTGTTCCTCGTGTTACTGTATCAGGGTTGCTTTTCATTATTGAAATTAGCTCATCATAAATTAAATGAAAAAGCTCATCTACCTGGTCGTCTTTTCTAATGGTTTGGCGAGCTAGTTCTGCATTTCCATTGATTAAAGCTTGTAGGCTATCATGAAACATTTCATTAGTAACTTTTGCCATTCTAGGTAAATCAACATAAGGTTTTAGAGGTGGCTCTAAATTTAAGGCTTTTACATGTTTAGCAATATTTACTGCATGATCGGCAACTCGTTCAATTATTGCTGCACTTTGTAAACAAGTAACAGTAAAGCGTAAATCTCCTGCCGCAGGTTGGCGCAAGACCATAACATCAATAGCTAATTTAACAATTTCATTTTCTAGCTTGTCAATCTTATCATCATCAACTATTACTTGATTAGAAATCTCTGAATTGCTTTCTAGTAAAGCTTTTATAGTTAAATCAATAGCCGTTTCTGTAAACGTTCCCATAAGGGTAAGTTTTTCTTTTAGTTTTGTTAAATCGCCGTCAATAATTCTCATCTTTTTTCCTAAACAATAAATTTTTAACCAAATCGCCCTGTGATGTAATCTTCTGTTTTCTTTTCTTTGGGCCGAGTAAAGATTTTTTCTGTTTCGTCAAATTCTATTAATTTGCCTAGTAAAAAAAATCCTGTGTAATCAGATACTCTTGTAGCCTGCTGCATATTATGAGTGACAATAATCACAGTATACTTTTCTCTTAGCTCTGCAATCAACTGCTCAATTTTTTCTGTAGCAATTGGGTCAAGTGCCGAGCAAGGTTCATCCATTAAAATAACTTCTGGCATTACTGCCAAAGTGCGAGCAATACAAAGGCGTTGTTGCTGTCCGCCAGATAAAGCCATAGCAGAATCATTTAGCCGATCTTTTACTTCATCCCAAAGCGCACCTTGTTTAAGTGCTTGTTCTACAATCTCTTGCAAATGTTTACGAGACTTTGCTAATCCGTTAATTTTTACTCCATAAGCTACATTTTCAAAAATCGATTTAGGAAATGGTGTAGACTTTTGAAATACCATTCCAACCCGACGACGTAGAGCTACAACATCAACGCTTTTTGCATAAATGTCTTGCTCATTAAGTAGCATTTTACCTTCAACACGCGAACCTATAACAATATCATTCATTCGATTTATTGAGCGTAGCAGCGTAGATTTTCCACATCCAGAAGGGCCAATAAATGCTGTAATAGACTTTTCTGGAATTTTAATATTTATGTTATATAGAGCTTGTTTTGCTCCATAAAAAAAATTAAAGCTACTTGCCTCAATTTCAATTTTTGTAGCTGTTTTATTATCAACTTCATTAGCTTCTTTTAAGATATTTTTTTCCATTTTCCTTATTTTCCGTGTCTTTTAAGGCTAGCTAGATTTGTTTCGAGTAACATAACGTACAGATAGATTTATTAATAAAACAAACATAACTAATAAAAACGTAGCAGCCCAGGCTTGACGATGCCAATCATCATATGGAGATACTGCATAGGTATATATTTGTACTGGTAAAGATGCAATTGGTCTATCTAAAACCTTAACAAAAAATCTATTTCCTAAAGCAGTAAAAAGTAGTGGTGCTGTTTCACCAGCAACCCGTGCAATAGCTAGTAAAATTCCGCTAATAATTGCTTTATGAGCAGAAACCAAAACGATTTCAATTATTACTCGCCAATAAGGTGCGCCAAGTGCTAGCCCTGCTTCTTTTACTGTTTGTGGAACTAGTCGAATAGCTTCTTCTGTTGCTCTAACAAGGGTTGGAACCATAATCATTGCTAAAGCTAATGCTCCAGCAATAGCAGAAAAACGTTGCATTGGCAAAACTACTATTGTGTAAATAAAAATTCCAATAACAATTGAAGGTACACCCGCTAGCACATCAACCATAAAGCGAGTAATTACAGCTATTTTACCTCTACCAAATTCAGCTAAATAAATTGCAGCAGCTAAACTTACAGGAACAGAAATTATTGTGGCAATTACGACCATTATTGCAGACCCTAAAATAGCATTTGCCATTCCTCCGCCTTCCTCACCAACAGGTTTTGGAAGTTGCGTAAAAAAGTCTAAATTAACCGAAGTAATGCCATTTAGGAGAATATAAATAAGAATTAAAAACAGAATACCTAAAACTAAAACCGTGCTAAGAGAGCAAAGCCCAAAAACTAATTTATCTATAAATTTACGCATTTGACTTTGTTCCTTTAGTAATTTGGCGAATAAGTAATTGTGCTAGCCCTTGGACAATAAAAGTAAGTATAAACAGTAAAACACCTATTTCTATTAATGCGTGTAAATAAAGATCATAGGTAGCTTCAGCAAATTCATTAGCAATTACACTAGCCATTGTATAAGCAGGGGCAAGCAAAGAGGCAGCTATTTCTGGACGATTGCCAATTACCATTGTTACAGCCATTGTTTCACCTAACGCACGTCCCAAGCCTAAAATAACCCCTCCTAAAATTCCAGAGCGAGCATTTAAGAGCATAATTTGTGTTGCTTCCCAACGTGTTGCACCTAATGCTAAAGCCGCTTCTCTTTGTGTTGGGTCAACGGCTGTTAGCGAACTTACAGAAATTGCTGTAGTTATTGGAACAATCATCACTGCTAAAATCAGTCCTGAAGTCAAAAGCCCTATTCCATAGGCTGGCCCTTGAAATAATGGTAAAAATCCAAGTGTTTTTCCTAATACTGGGTTAACTACTTCTCTCATAAAAGGAACTAAAACAAAAATTCCCCAAAGTCCATAAGCTACGCTAGGAATTGCTGCTAAGAGTTCTACCAGAGTAAGTATTACAGGTCTTAATTTAATTGGGCATTGTTCGGTCAAAAAAACAGCGACACCTAAGCTTATTGGAACAGCAAAAGCTAGTGCAATTAATGAGCTAACAAGTGTGCCATAAATAAAAGGTAAAGCTCCAAAAACTTCTTTAACTGGATCCCAGGTAGAAGAAAAAACAAAACTAAAACCAAACTGACTAATACTTAGACGACTACTATAAATCATTGAGATTAGCAAGGTTATAACTAATCCTAACAACAATATTGCTAAAATTTTTGTTAGCTGACGAAACCCATTATCAGCCGCGCTAGTCATTAGCCAGCGTTTTTTACCTTGAAAATTTGACTCTAGGTTTATTGCTTGTGTTTCTGCTAAAGGTGATATTTTATCCATAAATTCAGAGGTTTAAGAAATAGTTAAGGGTTGGCCTTTAGATTTTAGAGTTTTTAGTTTTTCTTTTATCCGCTTTACTACTTCGTCTGGAAGAGGTGCATAATTAAGCTGTTTAGCTATTTTTTGCCCATCATTTATTGACCATTTTAGAAAATCAGCTAGAGCTTGAGCTTTTACCTTGCTTTGTGTGTCTTGGTAAATTAAAAGATAGGTATAGCTCGCTATTGGATAAGATTCTTCGCCATCTGCATTAG